>Ga0065711_1038726_pt1 | contig 18458 bp, 11 predicted proteins | sample Hoacrofraction12_FD_59098 | JGI IMG/M metagenome (GOLD analysis project Ga0065711, IMG submission 59098) | Hoatzin crop microbial communities from Cojedes, Venezuela - Epithelial fraction 12 v2 (version 2) | ecosystem: Host-associated > Birds > Digestive system > Esophagus > Crop | place...
CTGGAACAGGCTGCCCAGGGAGGCTGTGGATTCTGCTTCTCTGGAGATATTCAAGACCCGCCTGGACAAGGTCCTCTGCAGCCTGCTGTAGGTGACACTGCTTGGGCAGGGGTGTTGGACTGGGTGACCCAGAGAGGGCCCTTCCAACCCCAAACATTCTGTGATTCTGTTTGGCACCTCAGGTTAGAGTGGCCTGTGCGGGGTGAGAAGGCACCTTTGGGTGTCCTGGGCAGGTTAAGCTGCCTGGGTAGACACAGTTCTTCATTCAAACATGGTTCCTATCACCTTTGGCAGAGGGTGCCCCTTCCCTTCCTCTCTTGCCACCTACACTTCTGCCTTCCGTTTCTTCCATTGGTGTCAATGCTTTGGCACGTGAATCTTTCTACCAGGTGCTAGTAATGCCCTGGTGCCAAGTTTGTGCCCGCAAAAGTGTCGTAACAGTTGGTTTTGTGCGTTACCTGTGCTGCGGCACTGCTGTGTGGGCAAACGGCCAGTTTCCTTCATCACTTTTGTTCTGAACGTCCTGGTTCAATGGCTGCTCCCTTCCATCTTCCTTCAGGCTAGTTCGATGCCTTTCGAGTTGTTTAGTCTGCCTGAGCCTGCTGCTCAAAAATTGGGGTGGCTTCTACTGACATCGTGGCCATCAGTGGCACGCAGACTCCCCTCTTGCTGGAGCAGGGTGCCACAGAACCTTCATCTCTTTATTAGTGCTACTTCATTGATTAAGGATAGGAAGGATCTCAAGAAATGTGGCTGAGAGACCTGCTTCTTCATGTTGTGCAGAGTCCTGGAAATTCCCCACCAACACGCGCAGTCTCCTGGGATGTACATTGGTGTGGATGGCACTGCTTCTTTACAGGTGGCTCCATAATCAGCTGGACCTGGAAATTTAAGCTTGATTACATTATATGTCTTGGCTGTAGAGGGGAGGAACTGTGTCCATTGAAGGATGATGTTCTGTTATCCGAAAGAGGTATTTTTCTGTAGTCATTGAAGAGGTCTGTAGAGGCAGCATGGATTGCCTTTCAGGTTGGGCTGAGCAGCCACATTCAGCAGTGCTTCTCCTCTCACCTTTTGTCTGTCTGCCCTTTCCTCTTCTGTCTCCAGCCAACAGTGCTTTGTCTTTTTGTCTCATGCTTGCAAACTGCAAAGCCTCCTGCTTAGCTTTGATGTGAACCGTGTCTCTTAGAAGACACTTTTGTTTTTCCTCCACCTTCCTTACAGAGTCGGTGGCAAGTCCTCTCCAGCTTGGTTGTCCAAGAGTGCTCCAACTGCTGTGTCCATGTTTGCCTTCCAAACCACTAATTTTCCTGTAGCACGGTGACCAGCATTCACTTCTCACAGAAGACTCCTCCTCTGCTGCAGGTCGGAGACGCGGCACGCTGCAGCAGGCGAGAGGTGCGCGTCCCGACCGGCCGTTAGGAGTGTGCTGTGTTTTCTGGATGTCTCGGCAGCTGTCCCTGAACAAGGGATACTTCTGGATCCAGCAAAAGGAGAGGCAAACTGTTGTGTGCCTGTATGGGAACACTAAATCCAGTTCTTAGACTGCCATAATCTGGGGGAAGAAGGAGGAAAATACAGCGCAAACCATGAAATTGCCTCATCTCGCTGACTGATCTCATCATTGCTGCTACTCCCTTGGGTCAACAGATGCCCAAGATATTTCTTCATCTGCAGGTGTTTGAAGAGGCTCACATTTGGAAGCACGAGCTGCTCTGCGACGTGTGAAGGGGCAGGCTGACCCGTGCGTCGCAGAAGACGGGATCTGGCGTTATTTCTGTGTAGCATCCCTGAGCGCTGGGTGTGAGAGGGAGTGAGTCAGTCACCTCCTGAGGTCGGTGTTTAAGGTCGGCTGAAGGAATTGCTCCCTGGAGATTCCTCCCCGGTCTGCCTCAACTGCACAGGGAGTTGTGGAGAGATGATGAGATTTCAGATGTAGTCTGCTCTAAACAGGAACAGAAGTGGATTGATGCAGGTTTGCTTTTGAAGATTTTGCCCTCTTTTTGTCTGTAAAAATTAGAAATTGGGAATTTTACAGATCCTTGTTGGATGTGGTCCAGAAACACCAGCATTGCTGTTCTCTAGGAAAGGGAAGTCCTATCTTAGAGATGCTTCTTTTTCTCCCTTTCCCTCAAAAATTTTTAAAAATGTTAAATGTTGCAGGTCAGTGTGCCTCTGGCACCCGGGTTGATGTGCTCAACGCGCAGGACACCAATCCCCGAGGAAGCAGGCGCTGCCTGGAGGGCTGGGTGCTGTGGCTGTGTAAGTGTTCTGCCGAGCGGGACGGTTGCAGGCTGGCAGAGAAGAGTTAACTGGTCAGATCCAGACTCGGAGCGCGCAGAGCAGCCGCTAATCTGCAGATGAATGTGTTCCAACATGAAAAATAAATCTTGTCCGTACCTGTGCTCGCCTGCTCCCGCCTGGCCCGGGGCTGGCTCCCGGCACTGGCCGCGTTTCTCGCCTGGTCCCAAGCCGACGTTGCCCCCGGGGTGCAGCCGGGGGGGAGGTCACAAAGTCCATGCAAAGCCACCAGGACGGAGCAACAGCCCCTGTGCGGGTTTGCAAGGCGATCTCTCCCTCCGCTCGCGCGCTCCTCGGCACCCACGTACCTGCCCCATCGCGTCTGCGGCGCCGTTTGCGAATCGCTGCTCTCCGGCCGTCCTTGCCAGCGTGCAGTTTGACGTTTGTTTGTCTCCCAGGTGTTTGCAAGCACGTCTGTGAGTTCTCTCCGGCCTCAACCGCCGCCGCCGCGCAGCCGTGCTGCTCCCACGCGGGTGAGCCCCCAGCGCAGCTTTGCTGACGAGGCACATGGCACGGCGAGGGAGCGTGCGAAGCCTTGTTCAAACAAGCGCCTTTTGATCCAGCAGGCTTCAGCGGAGAAATCCAGAACTAGACTAAACAAAGCCAAAAAGAAAATAAAGGGGAGAAAGATTTAAGGCATGCTTTTCACAAGGTGAGTGGTTGTTTCTGGGTTTCTTCTTCTTTGGCTTTCTTAGCTGGCCCTTAGCTTTTCTCTGAAAATCAGGGCACTTGTCATGAATTTGGAGAATTGAAATAAATCAGGAACCCCTTGCACACAGCACAACAGCTGCCATTATGGGATAAGCATTTGCCAATGGCAGCTGCTCCACTGCAATCGGTGCGGCAGGGAGGGCAGGGGAGGAGAAGCCACCTCTGCCACTCGCCAGCGCTCACAGGGAAGTGACGCTTGCTAGACAGACTGGTTTATGACAGAAATGTAAAACAGCAACAAAAAAACCTCCAAAAAAGTAATCTTTAAAAAAAAAAGTTGTCTAAAACATACCATTGGCCTTGCAAACTGATGCTATAACTATGAAAACAAAGTCCTTCAGCTCAAGTTTTTCCTACTGGACAGTGTCTTTGAGAGAAACCATTTCCATTTCTGGGCCTGGACAGTCAAAATGAGGAAAATAACTTCTTTGCTTATGGCAAATCTGTCAGAGGAGAGGCAGATCTTGGCCATCATGCTTCCACCCCCATCCAAACTTCCTCAATGTTTGGAGCAGACAGAATTGAGCTTTTCTGTCGTACGTGGCTCCAGATACAAAGCTTTGTTCCAGCTGCTCTGAGAGGCTTTTTGGATCTCCCTCTTGGCTGGGGACCATCTCCGACAGGAACTTCGGGAGCAGAGCCTGGACTTGTACCTTCTGTTTAGAAGAAAATAAACAAAACACCCCAGGGTGGAGAGTGTGCAGTCAAAGCGCTCCTCTCTCCTGCAGCCCTCTTCTGTGCTGGCTTCTTCCAGCCTAATGGGAGATGCTTCTTCCCCTCCTCTTCTCACATAACATCAGCTACAGTCAAGCCCTAATTTTCTTTGGGTTTGTATTTTTTTTTTTTTTCTTCCAGTTGCTTGATAATTTATCTCCTTGTTCCTTGTGATGTGCTCTTTGCCTCTTCCTTACAATTTCTGCCATTTTTCAGAGCAGCTAAAGAAGCTAAGCTGCGGGTGACTCACTGCCCTCCCGGCCGTGGCACTGGTGGGATGGATGTGGCCCTAAGTCCTGAGATTCAGAAGGAGCTCATCTAGCAACAGCCACACACTCGTGGGTCCGCTCGACGCAAACAATTTGTGAGGTGTCGCTAGGCTGGGCTGCCGAGATGCAGGTTAGAGGCAGATGACTCAGAAATCGCTGCAGAAAGACGAAGACGTGCTAGACCTCCATCCTCCACTTCGGGTGTCTACAGCACAAATCGGGAAAGGGAGAGAGACGGATTCCGTTGCTGGCAGTTCGGTTAACGGAACACTGGAGGGGCTGAGGCAAAGGCTCTCCCTGGCTTCTGAGCATCTCTGTGTGCCCGTGGAGCTGCGCAGCCACGTTGCTCCTGTGCACACCCAGGGCTGCGTCTCCTCTGCCTGTCCCCTGGGCACTGGGGGGGACACTGCCAGCCCCCACGGTCTTTTGATCACATCTGAGTAATTTATCGTTGCAGTGTGGGGCCAATATGAGATGCATAAGGACTTGCTGGCACCCTTGAACACTATTTTAAGAGGGGCTCAGACTTGCATCCCAACAAAATTGGCTTTTCCTACAGGTAAGGACTGTCTCCAAAGGTTGGGACGGCCGCTCCTCGGGCACCTGTCCCTGGGGAATGCTCTGGAGCATCCCTCGGGGCCGGGGAGGTGCAAACCTGCCTGTCCCAGCTGGACGGCTGCAGAAGTTATGGGAGGAGGAAGGGGAAACGGAGAGACAAACCACTCTGTGCCGTGGTCACCGCAGCCTCCCCGCTTTGGGAAATAAGCTCAGGGGAAGTTCCCTCTTTCCACCGTGGTCCCCTAAACTTGCATTTCATACCAGCTTAGAGCCTGATGCTGTGAGTCTGGAGGGGAAAACCTGGTGTGGGATGCTACTTTAAGTTTTGCCATAAAGCATGTGGCTAGCTTGCAACTGATGAGATGGCAGGTAAGGCTCTTCTGGGCTGAGATCACCTGTATTTTGTCCTCTGCGTGGATTGCCCTGCTCTGCAGCCACCTTGCCGCAGATAGCAACTACTCGTAGCCTCTTCCTCCCAGAGCCCTCCAGCAGTTAAACCAGTGCTCTCCAGCAGCAGCAGCAAAGGCAATTCCCAGGGTAAGCGTGTGACCGATCGGAAAACACACCAGCTCTTGTGGGAGCCTCCTCTCCTGTGAGCGTGGTCCAGTGCAGCCACGTTCTCAGGGGCTTCTCCTTTCCACACCCACCTGTGGCTCTTCCGAGCTGCTGGGGTGTGGGGACATCACCGTCCCTGGCTGGGAGAACGCTGTGCCAGGCTGGGGCTGGAGGGCAGCTGCTTGGTGGAGGCAAGGTGTCGCCAAAAAAGGTGCCTGCTAGCTCTCCTTCAGTTCCTCTGCTTTGCTTACTGCCACTTCTTGTTCCCTGCTAAACCACCATCCCCACAGCCCACCCTTTGCTCCTTGAGGCACAGCTCCTGGCTGCAGCCGCCTCCTCTTCACGCTCAGCTTCAGGAGTCCTTTATTTCACGCCACAGAGGGGCTGCTGCAGCTGGTGTGGCCCCGTGTCCCTGGTGCCATGTTTGCCATACCCTGGCTATTTTCATTCTTTGCTAATTGTGAAGCCAAGGAATCTTGTACGGGCTCTAGAATAAAACCCAGCTGCAAGTTCGTGTGCTTAGTGGTGTGACAGCGGGCAGCGTCTTACTCCACCTTTCCCAGGTTGGAAGAAATCCTTAGGGAGTAAATCTGGGTCGCTGGTAGCTTCTGGTGGCCTTTGATGTGGCCTGAAATGTCCCTGCGGGAGGAAGCAGTTTAAAGAGTGATTCGAGGGCTCTGAGGCGCTGGGAGGAGGCTGGGGACAGGCAGGACCTGTGGCCATCTGTGTGGAGGCTACAGGGAAGCGCTGCATCGTGGGAGACCAGTTCCTGGTTGCTGGGACTGCTGGGTGGGGGTGACGTGACACGAGGGACACAGCAGCGATGCGCAGGGGACAGCAGCCACCGCGGTGTTCGGAAACCAGTTCCAGGGGTACCGCTCCTCAAATGGGGCTTGGGAGTTATGCTTCAAGGCTTGGCTGCTCTGTTGGTGGCTCTGGAATGGAATGGGGGCATCTGGCGTGTTTGGAGTGTGTTGTGAACAATTAAACTGCAATTTGTGCCAGCATGACTGCTTTTAGTCACAACGTGAGGACAATTAAATGAAGTGCAATGTTTAATGACCAGGATCTCATTTTCTAGAGGGCAACTGAGATTTCTTCTTCACACTCTGATGCAAATTTCCTTAAACTTAAGATCTACTAAGAGGAAAAAGGGAGTGATTGATCTAAGAGAGATCACAGTATCTTCTTAATTCATTTAGGTGTGTGCTCTGTGCTGCTGCTGCTGTTTTGTGGCTACAGGTTTTACTGTAGGCCTGAAAAAACCTTCCACCGTGCAAAGCAGCTTTTCCCTGGACGTGGAAGCCATGACCCTCACTAGAAACTATGCAAACACAAAGGGACAGCCTGACCGTGCAAGGAGGTGCTTTTACCGGCAGCTGCTGACGCGGGGCAGGCAGACGGCAGGGAGGATCACAGCAGCTCCCTGCTCTCCCTCTCTCTTCCCCAGATTCCCTAGCATTCCTTCATTTGTTAATTTAGTTGTAGCTATAAAAACCAGGCATCTTACAGGGAATGGTAAGAGGATGTGCAAATTCAGCAACAAGAGATCGAGAACATTATATTCCTGCTGGCAGTTGTGACTTCACATATTACAGCAGACTTGAGGACGGACAGACCTCTCTTTCTTTTGATGGCTGTGGCCAGCACAAGCAGGTCTTCAGTTCCAGCAGGACCTCTCAGGTGGTACCACAATACCAATTAGTTAGGAATGATTTGATGTACTAAAAGATTTGATAAATTGAGACTATTAACCATCTCCAACAGCAAACAGTATCTGTGTTTCTTTGCTCTGTGCTGTTTTAAAGGGCTGTACCACCCCGAGACACTACCTGCAGGAATTCGGGTCTGGTGTGACCGGGAGCGGCTCGTGTTCATCGTCGGCTTCAGGATACCGCTGGCACAAGGTCAAGTGAGATTGTCATACCTTTGCCTTTTCCTATTTTGGCTTCAAAGGGCACGTTCTTATAGCTCCAAAGTATTATGAAAACCATCTTTCACTAGACCAAATTTTGAAGCTGCAACATTAACAATTTCATACACCTATGATCAGCGTTTCTGTGGCGCAGACACAGCGACCTCCTCCTTCTGTTTTAACCCAGCCCGTTCACGATTTTTGCATTCAGTATTTTAATGTTTTAATGTTGTCTTGCCCTATGCTACACCCTACTCTTCTAGTTCTTCTATTTGTGATTCAGATAACTTTTGTATTGCCAATGTAATTTACTTCAATTACACATCCTATGTAAAAGAAAAATGATGTTTTGAACTTGCTTTGTGTTTTTTCACCCCCCCTCCCCACCCCGTGATTTTATTTCTCTGCTTTGGCACTAAATAAGACCCGGTTTTCTTCCTTTTCTAAGGACATTGACTTACTGATATCTACATGAAAAATTCACCAGCATTAAGACTATTCATTAGTATGCACAGCTATAGCACAGGATGTTTTATTTTTTGACAGCTCCAGCTTTGTAAACTTCGCTGTAAACTGTGGGGAAAAGCAGCCATTTTAGTACATAAGTGGGCTGTACTACAAACAGATGCATTTCCCAAGCAGAAACCAATCTGCAAAGTATTGCCACTTTGCATGCAATTAGGAATGAGATTGACTACCATATCTTTAATTAAATATGCTAAGTGAGCGGATCAAAAATGGCCAGGCTGACAAAATGAAAATATCCTTGATCTATACCTAAATATACATTTTTCAAAGGAAGATGTAGCTTTTTATCATGCTTTCATATTCCAATAGCTGGCATTGATTTCAGCCTGTCAGCTTGCATCTACTGGTGTTGATAAGGAGTCTTTGATAATATGTTAATTTTTTTTAAGAAAGCTATTTTTTTCCGCCTGAGATGTATGGATTTTGGGTCACCTTGTTGGGTTTGCCCTTTTGTGTTCAGTGAGTGACCCAGAATCTCCTGCCTCTATGTATTTATATATTTTTGCCATTTTGGCAAGGTTATCGGCTAGATATTTTATCAGGGTCTATTTTCTCTGTGCCTCGGGCTTCTGAAAATTCAGAGTTGACTTTCGCATTTCAGACCAAGTGCACAACCGCCAGCAGCCCTGCAACACTTGTCAGCCTGCTGGAGAGGCCACGGCAAAGGAACGCTGCGTCTCATCTTGGGACCAGGCTTTTCCCCACCGCTTTGTCCCACGGTAGAAAAAAATCCCGTGCATCACAATATTGGCAATAGTTGTCCTCTTCAGTTTATGTGCTTTCACCCCCCCAGCAGCTCCTTTTCCCCTTGAAGCACTGATGGGATATTTTCTTCCACCATTCACTGCAGCTCCTCTGAGGCTGGGCAAGAGTCCCTCCTTCCACCCAGGGACTGGTTTTTCTTCATCTGCTTGCCTGGTTTGGTGTGCACGCATCCAGCAGCAAACAAGGCCATTTCACTTCAAAAAGAAACATGGTTTTATTTATTACAAGCCATTTTAAATCGTTTATTTGACTTTCAAATTATCCCCAGCACTGAACCCTCATCTGCTTTGCAGATGGAGAGCAGCGCTTACCAAACAGCCTTTATTGTCTGGGATATCACCAGCCCCCAGTCAAGCCTTTCGGATGTTCTTCGGCCCACTTTCATTTGACGTTGTCCCTGAGGCTCAGCCAGGCTCCCCGGATCTCCTAATTGGTAATTGGTATTCTGGAGGCTTTCTCAGCTGGCATTATGGGCCAGCCTCCTGACCAACCTCCGAGCTTTCTGATCTGCCTGGCGACGAAATATTAGGCTGTGCTGGCCTTCTCCAGGATCTCGCCTGCAGGACACCGTTGGTCCTTCTTATTCCTCCCTGAAGCCTTCTAGAGGCTTGAGCCAGGACTTCACAAGTGTCATGCCAGGTGTGATGTTCTAGAGCCTTTAAGCTCTAGGAGACCAGGAGAGACAGTGGTCTTCCATCAAGCTAGCTGGAAGTTGTGTATGGTTTGAAAACTGCATCAGTGCAGCTAGCTGAAGATGGTCTGGTGTTGCTACCTCACTGCCTCTAATGTTAAAAAACAACTGCTGCCGCTAATGAGATCATCTATGGAGAAGACCGTTTCGTGTGCAGCACCCTTCTTTACCAAAGTGGACTAACAGAGAGAAGCTGAGGAGGGACCTCTCTCCCTGTGTAAAATACTGACGTATCAGCATTGCAAAGGTCACATTTTTCTTCATGCCCCCACACAGCACCACATTCCTTCCCAGAAACTGGTCTCTTCATGTTTGTTTTGTGTTTTAAATGAATTCATGGCAAAATTTCTGGTATGTCTCTGAGATGTGTCCTTAAACTGATCCCTCCTCAAGTTCAGTTCTTCATAGGCACTAGGTGAAATGTATAAATAATTGAAAATTTAATGGTCGGACTTACTGAGTAATAAATAGATTCGTTAAGTTAACTTTGGGTAAGACTTTGCAGTGAAGACCTTTGCCCTTCTGTTTATAGGTGCTGTGAATGCTGTCATCTGGGCTGGAGAGCATTTGTCACTGTTTGTTCGTTATTGGATAAACTAGACAAACAGAATCAGCTAGATACACACGCTACGTTGTCTTAGGCTGATAACACGGCCACAGCTTTGCAAAGTCTGTTCAAGTTACTGCTTTTGGGGCAAGGCAGTCTTTTTGGCTCGGGACACATCATGCATCTCGGACAGAAAGTGCTCGGATCAGGCCTGTCCTCCATTCTTTCAGCGATGCGCAAGTACGACCAGCCAGTCCTCAGCCTACTGGGATGGACAATGTCCTCTTAAAACCAGGCAGTCCTCCTTTTTGGCCCTTTTGCTGCCTTTTAAAAGAGCAATATCTGAAACTTACGCTTTTTGGCTGCTTTCCCCCACTGCACGCCTGTTCTGCAGCTGCGAGCAGTTAGCTGGGCTGGCGGTGTGACTTCCCTGCGGCTCAGGGGGCTGCCGGCTCGGGGGGCTTTGATGGCTCTTGCTTCAGTCCTCGGGCTGCCAGGAGCACAGCAGCTGGTGGCCGAATTCCATGCGCCCTTCCTTCAGCAACTTGTCTTGTGTCGCTACGGAACAGCTCTGGAGGGATGGAGCGCAGCCATAAAGGGCCCATGAGGGACAGCCGAGAGTGGTGCAAAGGGTTGATGCCAGGCAAGCTGAAGTAGACATTTTTCATGGACTTTAAAGTGTCTTATATATCTATGTTAGTAAGACATTTTCCTTCTGAATTGTTTCGGTTTTAGCATCGATGCTCTGGATATACCATAGCAGAGAAGTTCCCCATTTTAATCTCTTGTTGTGTACTTCCTTTGTTTCTTTTTCAGGTTGTTTGGTTTGGGTTTTTTTTTTTTCAGTTTTGAATATCCCACCTTTAGTCTGATAGTTCAGAGAAGGTCCCCTTATTCTATAGTACGAGACAGGAAGAACAGAAGTTCCTGATCAGTCTGTACCAGACATTACTTCATGTACTTTTATTCGGTCTCCCTTGTTTTTCTCTGAAAATAATAATCCATATCTTTTCAATCTTTCATGAATTGTCATGCACTTGATCCTGCTCTTTGAGATGGCTGGAGATGACTGGACCACAGCAGTCTGCTTGAGGTTGTACCACAGATCTACGTCAAGGTATTCAATCTGCTTATTTTTCTTCACCTTATTTTATCTGCTTGCTCATTTTACCTGCACACTGAAAGGATGGAGTTATTGAGCTTTCTTTGCACAACAAAAAACAAGGCTGGGTGGCACTTTTGGGCAAAGGCAATGATCTAGGCTACTTCCTAAAGTGTTCCTTGTATATTTGTTCCATCTGTTCCTAAAGACCTCTGGTGACTCCACAGCACTATAGGCCACCCCAGTGTTCTGTAACCTTTGCTGTTAGAAAGGCAGAAAAATACCTAACCTAAAGCTTCCTTGATGCAACTTACATCTTGTATACCTCCCATGGGCAGGGAAAACAGCTTTTTCCACTTGTCTGTGCAATGGCTTCTTACATATTTGAAGACTCTCATCATGTTTCCCCTTTAGCATTCACCTCAGGAACAAGTGCAGTTCATTTAGGCCTTTTTGGTCATGTCTTGTAGATCTCTTATCATTCTCGCTGTCCTCTCTGACTGGGCCATGTCTCTCCCAAACTGGACACAATACTGAAAGCTGAAATGTTAAAACAACGCTGTGTAGACTGAACACAAATGATTCCTTTGTGTCTGATAAGGCAGAAGCCAGTTCATACATAGCAGCATGATGTACTCTTCTTTTTTGTGACTGCGTGACATCAGTTCACATCCAGCTTGTGAACATCCATATTGACCTACTGAACCATCTTCTGGAAAACTGCTGTGCTGTAGCTCAGCTGTAGATTCAGTGTAGGTCCTTTCCCCTGGCCTTACTGAGCTGAGATCCATCTTTTCCATCTTACTCCTAGATTATCAAGGGAGGTTGAACCTGAACCCCGACGCCAGCCATTCTTGCAGCCATCTCCAGCTTGGTGCAATCTGAAAATTTAGTAGTCTTCATCCTCCACCTGAAGCACTGAATGGTCTGGTACAAGTCCTGAGCAATTCCATTCAATGCATCCTTACGCTTTAAAAGAAAATCAGTTGTAACTACTTTCAAGACAGGTTTACTAATTCGCTTTGCACTGGCCTTGGTGAAATTTCATCTACTTCACTTCTCATTTTATGAGAAAAATGAGGCACATGAGAAAATTACTTATCAGCAGCTTTACTTTCTTGCCTTTCCCTGCCAAGAAACCCCCCACCTGAAGCTGTACTTTAGCCATTTTTCATTTGTAAGGTGTCTTAGCAGTCTGCCTTTACTCCTAAATGCGTAACTTGATGCAGATACAATGAACTTCATCGGCCATTACATTGTCCATTCATCTAGCTTTTCTGAAGGCCTCTGAAGTTCCTTTAGTCCTCTCTGGGGCCTGGTTAACTTAATAAATTAATACCTGTGTTTTCTATTTGTATCTATCATGTATTGTATATTTGGCATTCATCTTTTCCTAATTCGTACTGTTACAAACAACATGAAATGGATTTAGGATGGAAGGCTGAGGCCTTTGCTGTTAACCTGATGCCCTGATGAAAAGCGACCACCTAAGCCCCCTCTCTGCTGTCTCCTAGACAAATTCTGACATCAGAAATTGTCAAATATATTTTGGAAGAACAAGTAAATGTATGTTTTTCCTTATTCCTTACTTACTGAGACAATCAATAATTCTACAAGATTAGTGAGATCTGAGTTTTATTTACATAACTTTACTTGCCATAACACAATCTTTTGAATGTTTCCAAAGATCATTCTGACTGATTTGCAGGTAAAGATGCGTGGCTGGCAGTTTTGTGGGCAGCTCAGTTGTTTCAGCTTCTGACAGCCCTCCGTATGATTTGGAGACTGGCTAATAGCCTGTCTTGTTCCAACATTTCCTTATTATTCTGATGCAATTTTTCAGAATATGGCCAGAGGAGACCAGTAAAGGGAGGGCAACTCTACCGTATTTTTTACTGTGAGACTGGAAAACCCTAAACCCTTCCTTTTTTGCTGTGTTGAGCAATGAACTTAGAGCTCCAATTTCAGCCTTTTAAGACTTTGTTACTTCTTCACTTCAAGAATCTCTCTTGGCCTTCAAGGCCCATTTGTGCCCTTCCTATTTTCCCTTTCTTCACTGCCAACTGAAATTTGAGATTTTCCTTTTCATTGGCTTTCATAGATTCAGATTTCTATACTCTGTTGGCTTTCTTATTGGCTCAGTGTATGAAAACGTCCAATTTATCATAATAGCTTGATCCTTGTCACCCCGGGAATGTACATCCTCTTGGGCTTTGTGTTTTTCAGCAGATGCATCTCATCTCCAAAAGGCTTAATTTTTTGCTTGTTTGTTTTGTTTTCCTGTTTTAACTTTGAATTTTCGGTTAATGGCTAACAATCTCCCATCATTATCTCTGCATCACAGTCTGGCATCCTACCTGCTCTCTGAATCTGTTGAGTCTCGCTTTTAATTGGGTAAATGTTAGACTCATGAAGAAGTGTGAATCTGAATTTAAAATACAGTGGTTGCTTTGCACAAACTCTCAGTGCGTGTTAGGTGATGTGATGCAGCCTACAACACTTCAATGTAAACTAAGAGTACTGACACAAAGTAGATATGCAGGAGCTGGTTACTCTGCACTGAGTAACCTCCCCATATGGACAAGCCTTTAGCTAATGGTTCAGCTAATGCTGTATTTTGAACTAGATCCACTGTAATACTTCAAACTAAAGAACTCGGCTGCTGTAGGACACTTGGGAAAGATTAAGATGAATTAAGTAAAGGTATGACATTAAATTGCATTAGTTAAAGCCCACCAAATCGCTGTGTGGATGCTCTCTCTTTTACAGACAAAATATCCATAGTTTCCTTTACATTTAATTCTGAAAGGCTTAATTCCAAAATGTTCATGCTGGGGTTTAAGGCCCTCTTACTTTCCCATCTGCAGTTAATTCAACTTCAATGTCTTGGGTAGACAGCCAACCTACGTCAAGAGTGAATGGTTTTCTGCTCTGCTTATAACTCGTGTTTTAAGGCACAGAACTGGTTCTTTAAATTCTGCCTCATTGTGTCATTTGACAATTTATGTTAGGCAGAGTACTACATTATCATTATTTTTGTTGCTTTTTCTGCCTATTAGGCATCTCAGCATGGGACATTAAACATCCTCTTTTCGTTTAATCTGGAGATTTACAATGCTAATTTTACAGGAATGCCACATGGGACAAAGTCAGACATATTACAGACATCTGAATGTCTTGTGTCTACACAAAATCGTCTTGACTGACATTGACTTGCTGTTCTTTTTTTTTCAGACAGGTATATCTCCCATCAAACCATTACTTTTCATTTTCTCTGGGATTATTACGATGTCTTCAGCTCAAGTTTTGAAACGCTTCAAGCTGCTGTATTACTGTAAAATAAACGAATGAGTCAAGTCAGGCGTGTTTGAGGCATTAGAAACTAATCTGATAAGAAGACTTCTTCAGCACTCAGTGGAAGCTGAACAGTGCTCTCCCTTACATAGGTATGGGAGCAGAAAAGATTCTGGAAAAGAGCCAGGTGACTTCCACGCGCCCTCTCCTTCTAGCCAACATTTTCCATAATTAACTCTTTTTGTTCACAAGCACCTGATGCACAGGTATTTTCAGATGCACCACATCATCACATTTCTCTGCGTTAGTTAATGTCAGGACAAGCGTACCACACAGCTATGTGACTGATAGCATTATGATTGATTCCTGATCTGCCAGCACTATAGGGCAATGCAGACTCAATTGAGTCGGGCTTATGTAGGATCATGAACTGAAAGCCTGCTATAAAAATAAAAAATAATTAAAACACAAATTCAATCAGGGATGCCGAAATGAAGAGGAGTAATTTACAGCGAACGTGAGTGGCTGCTCAGACAATGGACTAATTTAATTTTCTGCATTGAATATTTGTGCTAGTTAAAGCCCTGGTGAAATATTTGGACGAAAAAAAAATGGATGGAAAGAGATTTTCTCGCTTTCACAAGCAATCATTCCCTCGTCGCATCCACTGTTGAAATGTCACGCATTCATCTGGGCATTTCTGAAGCATCATTCCTTGTATCACTGGCACACATCAGTATCAGCCAGGGCTACAGCCACCTTAGTGGTCCAAGGAAGGAGGGGAGGAGAAGAATTTGAAGAAGGCATTTAGTTTTCTTTCTGATTCAGTATCTGATTGCCCCATTTAATTCAACGGGATTTTTGCATTTTTGAAGTTACAAATGTGTTTGCCTCTGCTAAAGAGGGAGTGAGACATAAATCTGTGATGAGGACTAAGTAGTGTTTATCCCCACTTCTGTGGCGACAAGCCGTTTACAATGAACCAGTTTATATTTACCCTCCATCCTGGGTTTAGTCTCGATGATGATTACTGTTCCTTTATGCAGCCATGATTTGGTACTCCTTTTTGTCAGTGTTTCCAGGCAAAATTGCAGGTGATGCCCAGCACATAGACTGGTGAGACACGCAGACACTGAAGCTTAAGCTAACTTTCGCATTAAGAGAGTAACTCTAGTGGGTGGGGAGAACACATCTGTTATCTCTGAAAGTCAAGTTACTCTCATCCTGCACTAAAGTTATTAACTTTGATTGCTTGATGGTTCCACAAGCACAGAAAAAGCCAGTTTAGCATTGTTTGGGAAGATGAATTGTGTATTTCCACACCACATATGCTTTCTCTTGGATTTACCTTGCTTTTGAACTTTCTGTTTGCAAGTACCTTTTTTTGAGAACATAGAGATCTTTCAGTGTTCTCCATATATAAAATACTGATATGAACTCTTCACTGATAATCTTAAGTCTGTTTCTTTTGAGACTTAGCATGGTTACAAAATACTCTGTAAAAATTTGATTGTTGACATGCAGATTGCTTTTCATATTTCCTTTGGCCTGATCCTGTAACCACGTAAAGACATAAACGGTTCAACAGATTTTTATTTTAACTCGAGCACAGCCAGTTGTGTGTGTTTGAAGGAATGAGACTATTGACTGTGAGTTGTGACACCCGCACGGGGAAGGGGAGAAGACGGACAGGTTGTACCCTTGTTTTACATGAGGAAAGACAGAAAAGCAGCAAGGAAACGTCACCTTGGACAGAGTCAGTAGGACAAACCACATCACTAGACTTTGTACGTCGCTCCACAAGCACAGATAAAGGTTATGTGGATATATGGAATTGGGGAGGGGGGGGGGAAGCTGCACTTCATGTTTGTTGGTTTACCTGTCTGTGGGCTAAAAGACTGAGCAGTAGGCCCACGCTAACAATAATTTCAAACAAAAGATACCTTTTTAAAAACTGGAAGGGGATTTAAAAAGAGTTACAAGGATAAAGCAAGACCTGGAAAAGAGAATTAAAAATTCTGATATGCGGTTCTTAAACCCAATAGCTAAAGCTAATGCTTAGAAGCTCAGGCTCAATGAATTCAGACAAATACAAAGGCAGAACTTTAAGAGTTAGGCTAAGCGGCCATCTCGAAAACCTACCTAACCTGTGGACTCCTCTCTCAAATTCCCAGGCTGGATCTTTCCAGATCAGCTGCTGCTTCACCAGAAGTTACTGGCCTGATGCATAAATTTCTGAATGAAATCCTTCAGTTTGTCATGCTGGAGGTCAAAGGAGACGGTTCTGCTTGTTCTGCAGAGATGCTTCTGAAACCACTTCCTGTTCATGGCTTTTTAAAACACACATATATTCCTCGTTGATTCCCAATAGCCGCTTTTTTAATATATAGCCTACTTGTGCTTCCTATTTTTTTTTGGTTTCTGAACTGATATGGGGGTGGGGGAAAAAATGCCTTTTACTTTCCATTACTTAGCCCTCCTAAAAACGGAAACTGAAATGTACTCAGCTCCATGCTGTGCACACATTGCTTTTTAGAGGGTTTCCCATGGGTGGGCAACTTCTGGAATTCAGAAGGGAGAGGGAAGACTATATTAAAGACTACTACATTTTTCGCTAGGGAAAAGCAGAGTTTGCCTGCTATTTGCAGAAAAAAAAATATAGGTCAAAATGCAAGTGCTCCTTTAAGCTTCTCAAACTACTGACTTTATATATTCCATTTATATTTTGTTATGTCAAGCCACTAACATCAATAAATAAACAACACAGCATTAAATGTGTACCAAAGCACTAATGTGAACGTCGTTGCCGTTGCCGTGTGACTTGGTGAGGAACGACCACCGTTTGAAAATACCGCTGGCAAAGAGGTGAAGGTCCAAGGCCGGACGTGTTCCTTCACTACCTCTGCCTCGGTGGGGAGGCGGGAACTTCCAGATGAACAAAGCACTGCCAGGTTCTCACCTAATTTGAGCATTTGTTGATGCTCAGTTCCTCTTAAAACAACAGCAGACTCCACCCTACCCCAAACTGACATCTGAAAACTGGAGCATGTCTTGATTAAGGTCACAGAAGAATGGCAGGAGAGTAATGAACGGAACCCAAATATGCTGAGTCTTACTTCTTCGCTTTAAATACAAGACAGTCTTTCTTCTTCATATTACACTGTTAATTGCCAAGCAAATTTTTTTTGAAAAGCAGGTTCCAATTGATGTGTCCTTGGAGAAAGACTTGTGCTCACCCTGCAGAAAGCTTTAATTCCTCAGTGTATTTTAAAGTAAGGTTTTAGTGCTGAGCTTCCTGACTCAGACTTAATGAAAATCAAAAGATTTTTTTTGACAGATAAAAATGAATAGAGTCTCCAAATTAATTGTCTTTGAAAGAAAAAAAAAATCAAAGTTGCATAAATGTACATCTTCCCTCAGTTTCTAAAACTCTATTTTTGGAAGAGTTTCCCATTTTATTCAGCAAGCAGGTTAATGACATTTCTGGTATTTATGTAAAACTGTAGATGACTGCATGAAATGTAGCCACATTTTATTAACTCCTTCCTCTATTCGTACGGACCGAATACTCTATGTAATTATTTTGAAATATGCTCACGGCATAAAGTCAGGGCAGACCCTGAAACTGGGTCTTTGTGTCATTAATATTTTCTTCTTAATGAAATTTATTACACTGTTAACTGGGTGACACAATCTATGACCCGCATAAGGATGCAGAACCTTATTAATGCATCTTGTTAAAGAAACTAGAAACCCTACATAAAGCTGACTCACCAGGCAGATGCATCTTACTTCCAACAGAACCTGAAGGAAGGGCATGAGCCTTACCGCGGAGACAGGGTGATCCTGTAGGACAACCTGGGAACAACTAAGCTTGTAGCAAAAAGCTTTGGGCTGCCACTGATTGAATGACTCACAAAGCTAAGCCCAGCGAAGCTGGTAAATTTTGCCCAGTGGAGCTTATGCAGATTCTGGCTTCAATCCAGCAGAGCACTTAAGCACATGCTTAATTATAAGCAAGTGACATAAAGCAATTTAGTTAAGCACGTGTTTAAGCGCGTTGCGGGGCTGAAGACTTCATTTAGAGAAACGCAGAGATGTTGGTAACCCCTCAACGAGATGAAGTTGAGGCAAGGCTGTGCAGGCGCGGACGGCTTGGGTGGAGAGCTCTTCCCAGGAACGCGCCGGCTCTCAGAAGATTTGGCCTCTAGCAATCCTCCAAATTGTTTACCGCGTGGGGTCACAGAGGACATCGTAATCGTGGAGATGACAGCGCGGAAACCTCTTCTCGGGACTTCTCGATGGCCTGGAGGCCCCGGGAGTCCCACAGCCGCCACCCCGTACGCACACCGATGGCCTGGGGCCTCCTGCACCGGGCCCGCACCCCTGGGCCCCAGGAGGCCCCGGCCTCAGCCCGGAGAACCGGGCTCGGCGGGGGGATCGGGGTTCGCTTCAGCCCCTTCCCCTCCCAGAGCTCGTACTGGAAATGAAGCGGCGGGAACTACACC
>Ga0065711_1006047_pt1 | contig 18457 bp, 15 predicted proteins | sample Hoacrofraction12_FD_59098 | JGI IMG/M metagenome (GOLD analysis project Ga0065711, IMG submission 59098) | Hoatzin crop microbial communities from Cojedes, Venezuela - Epithelial fraction 12 v2 (version 2) | ecosystem: Host-associated > Birds > Digestive system > Esophagus > Crop | place...
ATACCTGCCTGGACAAGTTCCTGTGCAGCCTACTGTAGGTGACCCTGCTTCGGCAGGAGGGTTGGACTAGATGACCCACAGAGGTCCCTTCCAACCCCTACCATTCTGTGATTCTGTGATTCTGTGAAAATCCTTGTAGTGGGTTGACCCTGGCTGGCAGCTAGGGTCCCATTCACTCACTTGCCCAGTCCCCCACAGTAGGAAGGGGTAAGTAATTAGAAAGACAAAAATGAGATAAAATGGTAAGTTGAGATAAAGATAAGGTAAAGCAAAACTCTTTGTGCAAGCAAAAGCAAATAAGTATTTCATTCCCTACTCCCAGTCATCACACGCGTGTTTAGCTGTTTGCAGGAAAGCAGGGCCTCTGAACATGTATTGGTTTCTTGGGAAGACAAATGCCGTAACTAAGAATGTCACCGCTTCCTCCTCCTTTCACTGGGCTTTTATTACTAAGTGCAAGGTCATATGGTATGGAATAGTCCTTCAGTCTGTTTGGGTCAGCTGTCCCAGCTGGGTCCCCTCCCAGCCCACTCACTGGAGAGGCAGCCTGAGAGACAGAGCAGGCTTTGATGCTGTTCAAGCACTGTTCAGCAACAGCTAGACCATTGGAGTGTCACTGGCCCTGCTTTGCTCACTGGTCTAAAACATGGTATCATACAGGTTGCTGTGAAGAAAATTAACTCCATCCCAGCAAGACCCAAGATAATCATATAAAATATTAAATAAAAACAAGTAAACATCAGACTCAACCCTATTACATAGCCTTATACCTTACTCTTAAATTTATATTTTTAATATATGATAGATATGAGGTATTATATTTATTATTATATGCATGGATAATATAGATGTAGTCATGTACTGTTATATTCCACAGGAGTCCTGCTACTTCAATCCAATTAGATCTCTAAGACTGGTAGGATAAGAGGATCTGGTCCTATTTTTGTGTAATGACATTTTACCATACTTCCTGTTTCAGAATGATTTTAATATCTTTAGCTGGTTTCTGCACAGAAACATTAAATACAGACATTGACTTCAATCTCAGATCATGCTGATTATGTTGTCAAGGAAGACTACAAAGTAAACTGCTGCTTTTCTTGATAGTTAGGGCGTAACTAATGCCTATAGAAAGTTCCACTTTCTTTCTGATTTTAACAGCTGCATTCTGTGTTCCCATTTGCTTCACATTGTGCAGCTAATAGAGCTTCTCCTCTTCTGAATGTTTCCATCTTAAATTTAAATGGGATTAATGCTGTGAAAAGTTCTTTTTAAATGATTAGGTTAATAATCTGGAAATTATGGCTCCCCAAATAAAACACTATAGCTAGCACCAGTCTTAGTATTTGTTTCAATTCAATGGAAAAGTGTGTGTGTGCGCATCTGGTTACCAGTTTCCCAGGTCATAGTACCAAGATACCATGACTGTAGCCATAACGGTGATTTATGTGCTTTTTATTTTACCTATGGAGTCTTAGAAAATAGTGAACATAGTCTTGATTGCAGCAACAGCTGTAGATATTTCCAGGGGTTATATCACGAGCTAGGTGCCTGACATAAATCTTGGGTTAATTAACATTTGTGTTATAGCTGAGTGAACATCTCCCATTATTGTTAATTTCCCATTCATCTGAGTTTCTGGCTTTTCTTTAAACCAGAGGAAAAAAAAAAAAGTCACCAGATCATGATTCTGAAAGATTCTATCTTCCATACCTTATCTTTGTATTTGCTTGCATAGCAGTCAATTTTCTTCTTGAGAAACCTTGCGTTGTTGAGAAGATAGTGTGTGATTCATTACATGGGACATGATTTTCTATACTGGATATACCTAAAATTAACCACAAGCCTACATGTAAAATTGTCCCATTATCTCTCATTTTGAACTCTCCTATTAATCCCTCTTTAGCATTTGAATTGCAAATCATGTGGCAAGTACAGGCACCTTTCCTAGCTTAGTATAAGTAGGAAAATATGTTGAATGCATGGACGTCGTCAGGGTTTAGAAGAGTCTGGAGATGTTCTGTAAATGGGAATTACAGGAAAGAACGAAGTACCTGTGAATATCATGTAAGTGTCTTTCCTTGCACTCCAGTTCTGTGTATGGGTACATAATCCACCATTATGTTCGCAGTCACATATATGACTTTTTTACATACCTGTATTTCAGTAAATATAAGAATACCTTACTCCACATTAAATTCCCTTCAGCAGCCAGACTGAAAAAATCAAGTGCTCTGAGAATTACCACCAGTTTAAAGGTATTCAAGTTCCCACAGCTTTGTACAGATGTATAATTCCTCATAACCTATGTAACCTCATGAAGTCCTTAGGGTGGTTTGAAAAGTATCTCTCCCTAATAAATACCAATTGAAGGACAAAGTTATTTGCCTGGGCATGACTTTTCCAGTAGAAACAGGAAGCACAGATCCAAGTGTGGGGCTGTCTTGATTCCACTGGCTCCACTGGGGTTACATCAAGAGCAAATTTGGCTCAGTGTCACTGTAACCACTGTGATTTTACGTGCTTGTTATTTCCATTTTTACATTGTAATTTCTGGAAGCATTTCTTTAAAAAAATCACATTTTCAGGACTGGTAATAACCAATTTGATGACACATTACATTTTGGAAGGGACAAATAGAGCAGCTACACCCAAAGGCACCCACTTGGAGATGAAAATTCAACTCAAGACTGAGGAGATTTACTTTTATACATAAACCTCCCCCAATCACTCCCTTATCCATGTAGCCAATGTAAGCTGATAACCAATTCAGCTGTATTTACCCTAGTGAAAAAGTAGGAGATGGAGCTAAGCAATGGAAGGACTGATATTACAAGACAGTCTTTCAGCTTTAAGAGTAACTATTCAAATTTGTTTGAGCTGTGAACACAAGAATAGCCGTAAGGGTAATGCGACTGCACCTCTGGCTGAAATTAAGCATGAACTTCTGTGTGTCACTGGACTGTGAGCAGACTGAAATGCATAAATTCTTTTAAAGTTCACAGACTGTTCCCAAATTCTGCAGTTTTTGGGGTACCATCAGCAACAGCAGTAGAAGCTGGCCTTGTGCTAGGGAATCTGCATGTGCAGAGGGAGCATTTAAATCTAATATTATAATGGTCTGGAGACTGTAATTTAGGATTCCTGTTTTGCAGGTTCTTAGAGAAATTCTGCAGAAGACTAATCCTGTTTTTACTTTTTTTTCCTTTCCTTTTTAGTATGTTGAAAGTTCAATGACAGAAAGCCAGTAACAGAAGCAATGAGTGACTTTATTAGTTAAGTGGATATTAATGAGTCTGAGTAGGAAACTGGTACTTATTATAGCATAACTCCATCCCAGCCAGACTCAGTAGAATCCCCATAATATTTTCCAATATCTCATCTTGTGGGGAAGTGTGCATGACTACAAGATGTAGTGATGTTAACATGGAGTTTCCCCAGAGAATATGTATGTTCCTGAAAGCAAGCATTTGTCTACTTCATAGGAGATCCTAAACAAAATGTTGTGTGGAACATCTGCTGTTTAAGAGTCTCAGTCTCAGGCATCCTTAAAAAAAGCTTTTATTTTTTTATTTATTTATTGACAATGATTATTGATTAAAGAAAATCAAGACCTTGTAACATCAAACATCTTTTATAACCATTTTAAGGAAAGGTGAAACCAAATTACTCTTAAGATTAAACAGCTCAGCTATTCTTGCATCATTGCAACATCAGATATTAACTATAAATCCACCTGTCATTCTCTGAGAATCAACTAAATTTATATAATATTATTAATTTCTTTATATCCAGCCTCAGGTAATTACTTTTTACCAGTTAATACAGCTTAAGTCTATTATTAAAAAGCTCACGATGAAGGATATTAGTAAAATATCCTTTCAGGTCTGGCCTCACCGAACATGAATCTTCTAGATAGGAGCTGGAGGTAGCTATGCAAAACGAAAACCAACAACAATAATGGTAATGATAATATTATAATATCTGATAGAAGCAAGCCAAACTAAACAGACAAATGAAAAAACACAATCAGCTAAATAAAATATCTCAGTTTCCAGATGCTGTGATAGACAACCAATCTGCTGATTAAAAAACATCCTCATAATGGTATGACTTGACTCCAAAAACAGAAGACAAATGGAAAAATTTGAACATATACTGACATACATTTGTTTTGCTGTGAAGCCCTGTTAAAAATATTACACAATTATCCCACATTTAGAGAACTAATATTAACAGATGTTGTTCTGGGTTGGACTAGATGACCCACAGAGGTCCCTTCCAACCCCTATTATTCTGTGATTCTGTGATTCTGTGATTTAACATCACTTATTCTTCTGTGGAAAGAATAAAGTAAATGAACCTGTACTGTGGAGGATTAAACCCAATTCTTCCCAAATTTTTCACATGCTATTCTCTTCTTTCAGTCTCCTGTGTAAAGATAAAAAAGAGTCTCTTTCAAGTTTTTGCTTTATCATTGACTTTTTTGATACAGTCAAATGTTTCTCATTTTGAATCCCATTGAATGAAGGAAACTCAATATATTTCAATTATAATTGGGCTAATATCTCTGCCAAATTTACCTGTCTGTGTAAAACTGATGAGAGCACTGAATGAGATTATATAGTTAGACATCTTTGGCTGAGTTTCTCACATCAGAATTAAAAGTTTAGATGACAAAACTAATTTAAAGAATGGACTTTGCTGATCCCTACGTTATAGCAACAAAAATGCCACCAAGAGTCAGTCCTGACGGATGATAGTATTATGAAAACACAGATAATGGCAGACCAACAGGGTCCATTTCAAAATCAGATTTATAAGTTCAACCACATGAGAGCAAGCTATATAGCTGGCACCAAATCAGGAAATGGTCCACATTAGGGGAGGAAAAAAAAAAAGAAAAGAGAAAAAATGTGTTCATGACATTTTTCCTCTGTGTTAAATTATCACGTGCGTTTCACTCCCCATCTTTCACCTTTGTTTCCACGACCAAAGAGTCATGGCTGAAATACTGTAAAAGTAACTGCCTCTCCAGAGGATACTAGTGTTCAGGCTTCTTATAAGAAACAGGCTTTACTTAATGCAATAAATGCATTTGTATTTAAACAAAAATAGATATGCTTTCCTGCTCAAACCAGGTCACAGGACATTTTACTAACATGGTACTAAACAGTGACAGAGCGTGAAGATGTGGAACTGTAGACAGGCTGAACCAGTATGAATGAAAACATAATTCTCTTCCTTCTTGCCAGCTGAGTATGTCATTACAGCAAGTGATTGCAGTATTTACTATAGATATTAACTAAGACGCCCATTCACTGGGCTCATCGACTTAAGTAGCTCTGTGATTCCTTAGATTGTGTTTAAAAGAGTATGAAGTACTTTCTGTAGTGAATATGCCAATGTCATGTTTGTTGCTATTTAAGGCCCAGTGAGGTCTCTGTTAACATTCTCTGGACAGACATTGTTTGGAAAAACAGTTTAAAAGTCAATGAAAATTTACCACCAATGTCTTCAGATACAAAAAGCTGTACAGCCGTGTCAGCTCAGTGCTCCACTCATATTAAAGAGCCCTGAGGCTGACACTCTGATTGTGTGGCCTGAGCTGAGCATGTCACAGCTGTGGATGTCCTTCTCTCATTATAGAATTCAGAGTTCTTTCATGTGTCTGTACAGAAGCACTGCATTGCACGATGCAGGTGTACCCCAGAGGTTGCTCTTAACCAAGCAGCTATCTCTCTGACATGACAGCCTCTGAAGACAGGTAAGGAGTGGGTTGTTCCTGCACCTTTAGACAAGTGGGTAGTCTGGAGTCCTGCTATGTTGATGGAAAGGCTGCCCCATCACCTTGTCCTATTGCGTGCCTGTCTCCTAAAATGGTGGTGTCATTCTGTGTCTGGAAATGAAACTTCTCCTCATCCTTACCAGGAAGCTGGTCTCCCAAGTTGTTTGACCTCTTACATCAGTCCAGAAGTGTGAAATAGAAACATCGCTAGTCTTTACTGACCTATACTGGGACAACACTATGCAATATCACCAGAAAATAGGAAATGTGTGATAAGTGGAAAGAGAACGAATATATAAGAGCCTGTTATTGAAGGAAAAGACACAGTCTAGGAAACAAAGAATCTGTCCTACTGTACCTGAAGAAACATGAGGTGAGGAACGAATTGAGGTTGCTTGATATCGTTAATACAAGACATTTCCTGAGTTTCAGGAATTACTTTTCCAACACTAATGTTGTTTCTGGCTGTAGTTTTCCATACATTGGAGAAGTCAGAAATTCTAGCTTGTATACTGTGCTGATCTCATTAATTCTTTCTATATGAACTAGATATTACAGTTGAATAAAAAAAAAAAAATATCCTCAGTAAGTTTCATGGACATTTGTGACAGAAGAAAAGTGGTATGTTCATCAAACCTGGTTTAATTTTAACTTCTGCGAGACGTGTTGCTCTCTATACCCTTCGGTCCTCAGCTTTCTGACTCATTTGTCTTTGCCCCATCCCTATATCTATCCCCACATCAGACTTTTCCTTTTGTACTGTTCTTATTTGCTGACAGATGTTCAGTTTTGGAAGTCTGAAAAATTAAGTTCAGTCTCAGACACAGTGGAAACTTCAGTCTGGCAAAGAGAACTGAATCTTGCACTTGGCAAGCAATGAAGGAGAAAATTATTTTCAAATATTTTGTTTTAACATGTAAATGTAGTTGCAATTTTAAAGTATTACACATATGGAGTCTTAGATGTTCTTTTAATAAAAGCTTTGAATTTCACTTCAAAATTTTGTGTAAATCTTGTCAGTTCTTTGGATCTGCATTTTCCACACATAGCTTTAATTGGGTCTATTAAAGGGAAACATAAAAAATGAATATATACAAATTTTAACAGAAGAAAGAACAAGAAAATCTTAATAGCTCATTTTAATGCATTACTATTACTCAGATATGTCTGGTCTTTTTTTTTTATTCATGGTATTTCTTAGCATGTGTACAGTATGGTAAAGTTTTTATACTGTTCATGTACAGTGGTTTTCATTCAGGGGCAGTAGGAGAGAGGATGGAAAGAAGTAAAAGAAATGTAAAAATGTAGCAAGAGCTATTGTGTGACTAGAATGTAAATCAGTGCTTTGGCTAAGGATATGAACCTGATAACTTTTATAAGTATAAACCCCAGGCTAATAATGCTTCAGTATTTCAAAAGTTGAGCAGATCTACAGCAACAAAAGCAGGCTTTTGAAACTGAAACACTTGCCTGGTTTGATTTGTTATTCCCATATAAACATAGAACATAAACTACTTCCCATTGGTACCATTTTTACCGCAAGGCATGAGCTGTATAATTTGAGCACACGAAATCTGAAACTGGCTATTTTTGTAAAAGAAACAATGAGCTAAAACCATTTTTAATGCACAATAAGAGTTCCCTTTTCCTGTTCTGCAGTCATATGACCAAAATTAACATTTTTTTTTCCATATCACAAAGTGGGACTTGTCCCCAACTATTTTGGGCAGGTTAGGCTTTTGTTTGAAGGGATAAAGTTAAAATCCAGCATGCTGTGTCATGGTTTATTTAGCCATCTTAACTTCATCCTGTTTTGTACTATCGTATTTTTGCACTGTCTCAGACCTGTAATAGACTACTCAGGCTTGTTCTTGAGACTATAAACTAGAGGAAAGCAGAATATATCCTTGGGCTTGTCTCTACTCTGCTTCATACTACTGACCGCAGAGGTAATATGGTGTTTTTAAAAGCCTCTATATTACAGTAGGTATAGGTCTGTTCAATGTCTGTTCTAAAATTGGAACTCAAACTATTCTAATTACATCCTGCTCTTAATATGCCCCAGGAACTTTTTGACCTACACAGCACCTACAGATGTTGCTTCCCTAATGTATTGTGCTCAGACAAGTAGGAAGCATTAAATAATGCAGAGTTTAAGTTGAAAGAACTACTGGGAATTGGTAATGAGAAACAAAATTATGGAAATAGAGACATTTGAAGTGGAGCAAACCCTGTAAATATTTTTTTGTTTACCTGGATAGTAATGGAGATACCCTTATATCTAAGAGACCATGTAAGGCTCTAGGATGATAAATTAGTTCCTAGAGTTCAATGGAGTCTTCTCAGAGGCCATATTTTGCCATTAGGACCAGAGGGGAGAGACAGGTACGCATTGTTGCAGCCTTGGATCTGGCAAGTAAGATGTCTCTCCAGGAGAGGGCCTGGGGAAACTGATGCTTCTGCTGGTGACAGATACTTGATTCAAAACCATAAGACTCTATTACCTTTGGTATATTTGCAAAAAGGTAGGCAGAGGATGGGTCAGAGTGTACTCTCATCAAGTTTTCTGATGTCAGAAAACTGAGAGGTGGCTGGAAAACTGCTGGGTGGAAAAGGACCTAGGGGTGCTAGTTGACAGGTGCCTGAACATGAGCGAGCAGTGTGCCCAGGTGTCTAAGAAGGCCAGTGACATCCTAGCATGTATCAGGAATAGTGTGGCCAGCAGGACTTGGGAAGTGATCGTGCCCCTGTACTCAGCACTGGTAAGGCCGCACCTCGAATACTATGTTTAGTTTTGGGCCCCTCACTACAAGAAGGATGCTGAGGTACTGCAGGGTGTCCAGAGCAGGGCAATGAAGCTAGTGAAATGTCTGGAGAATGATTCTTATGACGAGAGGCTGATGGAACTGGGGTTGTTTAGTCTGGAGAAGCGGAGGCTGAGGGGAGACCTTAATGCTCTCTACAACTACCTGAAAGGAGGTTGTAGTGAGGCAGGTGTTGGTCTTTTCTCCCAAGTAACTAGCAATAAGATGAGAGGCAATGGCCTCAAGTTACATCAGGGGAGCTTCAGATTGGATATTAGGAAAAATTTCTTTTCTGAAAGAGTAGTTGGGCATTGGAATAAGCTGTCCAAGGAAGCGGTGAAGTCATCATCCCTGGAGGTGTTCAAAAAACGTACAAGCGTGGCACTTTGGGACATGGCTTAGCAGGAATGGTGGTGTTGGGTTGACAGTTGGACTTGATGATCTTACAGGTTCTTTTCCAACCTTAATTATTCTAGGTTTTATGATCCACTGGAGGGTTGTGCTGCCATCCTGAGGGACTTCAACATGCTGCAGAAATGGACAGGAACCTCATGCAGTTACAACAAGCGGAAGTGCAAGGTCCTGCACCTGGGGAGGAACAACCCAGGCATGAGTACATGCTAGGGGCCACCCAGCTGGAATGCAGTTTGACAGAAAAGGACCTGGGAGTCATCCTGGTGGACACTAAGTTGACCAAGTGCCAGCAGTGCCATTTTCTTGATCCTATCATAGTTCATTCTGGTTGCACAAATAAATATCTGCTAAGCTAAGGAGAGATAGAGGGAGGGAGAATGATTGATTCCATACTCTTGTTATTAGTGAGTTCACCTGACAGATGGGAGCTGTCAGTTTAACTACCTGCTCCAATAAATATTTGTGCAAAATGGAAGAGCTCCAACAGGAGAGATTAAGAAAGACATGGCCAGTTGTTCATCCGATTTATCTGACAGCAGGGTTCCATTAATACATACACAGCTGCTTTTTCTATAGGTTGTGTTCCCTTTGGGCTTCTTAGGTGATCATGCCTGAATGTTCGGTCTTCCTGGGGCAGTCCAATATTAGGCAAAAGAATGTCTAACCAGCCAATCTTGACAGGGTTTTCAGAAATGTTTCCTGGGCAGCTCATTAGACACACAGCAATTCTAGTACGCTAAATGTGAATGTGGCTTCATATTTACAGACCAGTGGATGTGTAAGTTTTCCTGGCAATTTTGAGCAATCAGTAGGACTTACATGGTGAATTTGTATATTCAAAGATTTAAGTATCTAAATGCTCACCAAAGTACTGCTAAAGTGACCCAATAGCTAACATAAAAGAGTGGTGGGGAGGAAGTTTATTGCTATTTAAGATAGTATTTTCCTGTTCAGTCAGTTGGTCAACAGAGGACAGGTCACGTTTGGACAGGAAAGAAGTGGGGAAAAGGTGTCGATTTCTCTTTCAGCCACAACTAAGGTAACTGGCTTGGATATACACAGTGCTACTGTGTTTAAATATGACAGGGTTCAGTCCTTTCTTCAAGGAACTCTCTGAAGGTGTCTCAGGAGCCAGAGTAAGTTATTGCAATATTCTTAAAGAAAATGTGTAGCTAAGCAGTGTTGCCTCTAGTGATATGATGACATGCATAGTCTATGTCACTACAATACAGAAACATACCTGGAGATTTCTAGTTTATCAACAGTTTACTATGACTGGTATCCTATGAGCTGCATAGCATTGTTATCACTCGGTGCTGAGTATATGTATGACCTGATTTTATAACTAGTCCTCCTTACAGAGAAATGGATAATGTTTTTCAAAGATATACCATATAATTTTGTGCTTTGTCTTTCTGCCAGTTCTATTATCTCAATTAACTAATAATTCCATTCCCAGAGCTGCAGACACTAATGCAGAAAGAGAGATGTCTTGGCATGTAAAGACATTATAGATTGAAATGCTTATTGCTGTTAAACAAATAAAAACAAGGATTGAAAATGAGATGATCGCTCTGTCTCTGATCCTAGTAGGCCTGGTTATAAGTTCAATTACTTGTTGTCTGAACAGGTATCCACTACCAAACCTTAGGTCTTCTGCACGTTTCTGCTCATACAAACACTGATAGCACAGTTTGAATGGAACAGGGAACAATGTCACCGGTGTGTACCTGAAAAATTCTCGGCATTCAGAAGGCCACCAGTCACTTCATATTTTTCCACTAGCAGTTAGAATAAAGGTGCATTAACTGGATTTGCATGAGCTTGTGAGCAGGTAAAAATGAAGAGTGAGAGTGGAGACAGAAAGACTAAAATATCTGACTAGATTTGAAAAGATACCAATTTCTTCTAGGCTTCTAGTATCATCCTCTGATACTATATGAGGGTACCTCGGCGTGGAGGAAGCACTGCTGAAATCACAGCTGTTTTTCTGAACTGGCAGTTAAAAATCACCATACAGCAAATTAGCTCCCTATGTTTAGATCCAGGGGTGATGTCTTATGCTCTTTCCTTTTTTCCATAGATCTCTGCCCCGAAGTCTCTTCTTTCATCTTCATCCTTTCCTCTCTCTTCCTCCTGCCACCTTTGCCCTTGCCCTTCCACTTCACATTTCTGGACAAACTCTTACTGGAGTGACCAAAATAAGCCACACAAACTGACTTCTTTGGGCTCCCTTGTTTCCTTTTCACTGGCTGAATACCTGTCCTGGAGTTGTGTGGGATGATGAACAGGAACTACATCGTAAATTTTTCAGGTAGTGAATAACTAAGATAAATGTGACTCAGATAAAGAGGAGGAGTGAGTCTTCAAGACTGTTAATGTAACACCTATATGGAAGGCAGCAAATAGTGGTGAAATGCAACAACAGTTGTCATGGCTGTATTCACAAACTGGGAAGTGCATGAGCCTGAGCTTTTCAACACACTCTACTTACTAAACTCATTAGCACTGGATTCTTGCTTGTAGTTACTGCCCAGGATAAACTGAGAATTTTGTTGGAGATGGAAATCACCTATACCTCTACAAAGCACAAACATGGAGAGGGAATACCTTCCCTAACTAACATGTTGCAGGTCCAGGGAGAAGGGCCATCTGTAGAAAATAGATCAGCTGTCTTGTTCGTCTAGTCTTATGCCTTTTCTCTGAATAGTGAGCAGGTGTCCTGTTAGTGTCAAACGCACTGAGTAATTTGTGAAGTAGGCACACATTTGTCCTTTGAATAAGGCAAATATCCTCAACCTATCCACTTACTACTAATCAGTATTTGCATTAGATCAGTGACCTGCTTTGCTTTTTTGTTAAAACAAGCTTTCAATTACTTCTTAGTCTGGAAAAGGACCCCCTTTCTAATACTGCACACGCTCCAAACAGGTCTCTTTAACTGTACTGCTTTTCAAACTGCAAAAGAAACAAACATTAAGCAGATAATGGAATTATTATTAGCTACTAGTTTTTTGGCAGTGTTCTTCTGTTTTACCTTTCATATATCCTTTTTAACACTAATAAGCTCTGGCTTCTAGAATCACTACTGTATTGTTGAAAGCTTGTAATTTACAAAACACAGAAAGTCACTTTGGAGTATAACATTACACTCACAAGTAATCCAAATAAAGGAAAATGTATATGTTTTTAAGTTTCTCCTGTCAAACTCAAAAATGGTTGCAGTAGAAGGACACAGAAAAGGGAGACTGCAACGGATGCAGTCAGAACCTGAATCACTCTCCTGAATAGTCTGCACAAAAATCATATTAGTATGTTGCTAACATGTTGTACTCAGTGACTTTTACTGTCTTGAGCATGGGCTTTGTGATGTGTGTGCTAGCTAGTATTGACAGGGAACATAATGGGTAAAAACTGTCTCAAACTGCCTTGCTCTGTGACTGGATCTACAGGGATAGTTTAATACAAATTTGCACTTGATTGTATAAACTCTGTGTTCATTCACATGTGAAAATCTCTAGATTGCTCACAATTTTCCTTACAAAACTTAAACCAAGTCATCTAAACTCCCCAGGATTTCCAGATAGTTTCTGATACTCCACAGTTGTCTAACATATAGCTCTGGATTTAAGATGGTGAAAGTTACTTTCCCTATTTTTTTTTCCACAGAGGACAGGAAATCTCATTGAGTAAAATCTATTTGTGGTTCTCAACACTTCAATTAAATCCTCTTCTGGTGGTCAAGGAAATCACAGCAAAATCACAGGATAGTTACCTTCAAAGATTTACCTTGGTACTTACTAGAAGTGAGTGGACCCGCAAGTAGCTGTATGTTTTGCAACATGCAAATACTGTATATTTAACATACTCTAATACATGAGATGAAGAACAAATGTAGTCAAGAATTCCTTAGATTCAACACTTAAGAGGTTCAGGAAACTGCTAGATTATGCTATAGAAATTTCCATGGTGGACAAGCTAAATGATGGTTCGTTGAGTACAATTTCATTACGGCACACTTTAGCTGAGTGTAGAGCTCAGCCTTAGAAAATCATCTGCCACATGGACAGACTTAAAAACCATGAAAAGCCTTGGTGCATGCATATAGTATATGTGGAAAATAGTGAAGGCTTGAGGGCTGCATGGCATGGCCTAATAGTTTTTGTTTCAAGCAGAAGCTTGAACCATGAATATGAGCCACAGTGCACCTAAACTTCTAATTACATGGGTTCAACCTGATACTCCTGTGTGGACATGAGTGCATATAGCAGAAAGCCAGCTAAGAAAGCTCAGAGCTGCCCCAATGTTTGATCTTGTTGTGCACCCACACCTGGTCTGCACCAACTAGCGTAAATGTGAAGTGCTCTTGTGGCCCTGAAGTGGAGTTGACAGAGTCATCACAGGAGGATCCTGGTGCTACACACTATAGGGACAGCTGGCTCCTGTGGGCCACCTGAATATAATGCGTATGATAGACCAGGTCACAGGTCTATTGTATAGTTACCAGCTAGATACAGATTTTCGGTCACTCCTGTGCTCGGCTGGTTCTTATCAATCCAGAAAAGCTTTAATATGAAATGTGTAGGAACCTATGGAATGCTGTTTCTCTCAGAAACTCAAACATCATATCTTTGGCAAAACTTTGGAAAGCATGTTGTCTTGAATCCAGTAATGTATTAGGTACTGGATCAAGATCTGATGAATAAGGACTTTCTTAGTTTTAAAATCAATGCATATTTTACTGCCAGCTGACTTAGCTCTTTTAAATCAGTCAAATGTTTTCTTCTATGCTGGACCCTTTGAAATTAAATAGCTACTCCTTTACAGTTTTTCAAGTGCCAGAATAAACTTTTCACAAAAAGACCTTGCATAAAGTTTAACAGATAGGTTGACTGAATTACTCTATCAGGTTCTGTATTTGAGTCTGGTGAAATCCTGAAGTCTTTATTTAAAGAAAATTTCTACTGATCTCACAGTTTTACTTGAGAACAGGGTTATAGATTTGGCGCTAGTTACATACCACAGAGAGTGGAGCTTTAAACAGACTGTAATAAGGAAGCCCCACCTCATGACACCAAATATGAGACTAAGCTAAAAGCATCACCTTAATAGAACGTTCAGTAAGCTTTCTTCTCACTAGAGTGGAACATATTGTGAGCATGACTGATGGCGCTGTTATTTTTTCTGTTTGTGTTNTTAAGTACAAGGACTACTGGGTTACCTACTGTCCCGATCTGGTATCGGGGAGGTTTTGATGCGATCCCAGGAGACAAGATTAAGACGCAAATGGAGTCAGATACCGTGCAACCTTGTAAACTTTGTTTTGGTGAACCAGAAATCGGAGGTCAGGTGGGGACAGCAGCAGGGGGAGGAGAAGACGAGACAGAAAAAAAAAGGAGTAAAGTCGGAAAAACCCCAGCGGCGAGGAAAAGAAGTGCGAGGGGATGGGATTAGTTACCACCAGCACGGATTCAACGATGTCCAGCAGATGTCCGATCGGCTCAGTCTCTGTGCAGGTGCGGCGGTCCCAGCGAGGGCCCAGCAGTGAGGTGGTGAGGAGAGCAAGAAGCCGGCGAGGAGCATGTGCTGCCCTTTTGTAGAGGTATTTGTTCATGTGCAGAGAATGTCCGTGTACGTGCAGTTCATGCCATACGTGCTGCCCGCTTAGACAAGTCTGCTCTTGCCCGTCCATGTGCTACTCTGTGCGCAAGTGCTTTCCTGCAGGTCGTTGTGGTGTGTTTTTTCAGAGGCCAGGAAGAGATGACAATGGCAATGTTGAGATAAAACCAGTTTGTAGCGGTCTTCTACACCTAGAGTTAAATGTTACTTCACCTGATCATTTGAACTATCTGCTTCACAATGTTTTCATGTAAATTCTACGTGCAATCTGAAGAGATTTTCCTCAGTAAAATGATTTTTAAGTAAATAAATCAGTAAAAAAAACCCAAAGAAACCAAACAGTGAATCTCAGTTAATCCCAGGAGTGGCATAACTCCAGAGTCCCCCTGCTCACTGTACAGCAGTGGACCACTGCAAGGCAAGACTAGTTTTTTTAGAAGGAGCCATAGAAGCTGTTGAAAGTCTGGCCTGTGTCTGATGTCATACATAGATGTTCCTGATGAAAAGGAGTAAAGAACACCTCCATCGTTGGGGATGTGTAATCTTGTGTATTGCTTTACATGATTTCTTCCATTCTCCTCTTTTATTCTACAACATAATTCCATGGAATAATTGTTACACTACTGATGCTAGGTTGAAACCTCAGCTTCTGTTCTTTGCCTTCTATGCTTTTTCCCATGTAATAGCAAGAAAGTAGCCAGAAAATTATATTTAAATGATGATTGAAAATTCTCCCACTTTAAATGAGTTCCCATGGTGGCACGGAGACAGAAAAGCATGCATGGAAAGGGTTGATTAAGGATAGAGTTGAGAATGTCCTATCTGGTTGTTGCCGTCAGTGTTATTTAGAGCAGTTACAATGGTCTTTTCAGTGAAAATAAAAACATAGCTTTGAATAACTTCAGTTTCATGGTCCTCTTCTCATCTGTGCTAAATATGACAGCATAAACTGAGGCTTTGCATATGATAACGCTACAATGTTTCAGGTTTTCTACAGAGACTCTGAATGTCTTATAGCAGTAAACTCTTTGATACAAGAACAAAGAGATGAGTTATCTTCTGGAATAGTTGAATCAGTCACCAACTCTAAATTGTTACAAAAGATTTATCTTTCAGGAAGAAAAGTCTATTTAAATAAATGTTTTCTCATCCAGCATTTTTCTGCTTTGCTAAGGAAAAAAAAAGGAAAAAAAAACACCTCACCCAACGACTGCACGTCCTTTGGTCAGTTGTCCTTACAGACAGTTGCCAAAAATCATTCTGAAGCTGATCGTTTTCCCTTAACGAAAAATATAGCAGTGGTACATTTGCAGAAATGTCAACATTTTGTTGTTGTTCTTTGAGCAACCCTTCTGGTCATACTTTCCTACTTTTTCCTCTGTTCGGCCGAGGTTTCAAAGCAGCATTGTGTTTAAACTTTAAATGATATTTTAACTTACTGCAAAACCCCAAGGTTTTGGCACATTTCCAAGGCATTTCAGAATTCTGTCCCTTTAAAAAGAGAGAAATAAGACAGTGTGTAAGAGGGAGGGGGCAGGGAAAAACAACTTGTAATGAATTCCACACCTGCAGAGCTGAAAGGCGTTTTATGTATTAGAGGTCTCTGGAGTTTTTCAGGTCTGGAGATTATAATGTAGCAATTAAAGCGGGCATTGTGGTAGTACTCATTATCTTAGCAGATCTCTATCATCAGTAATTGACAAAGGATTTTTAATTTGAGACATTTAGTAAAATAATGTCTGGAATGGTTACATTAAGTAGAGGGGAAAGAAACCATGGTTGGGGTCATATTACATTTTGAAAGATGAAATACAAAATAATTCTGTGCAAAATTCCATTTCCAAGGGAAAACAACAACACAGATGTGGCTCTTACAGCAAGAATCAATTTGTGGGGCTGATGCATTAATAAAAGGATTAATTGGCAAGATTCTTCGTTTTGATTTCTAAGAAGTCATTTGTGATTTTACTTTCTGCACTAATCACAGCTGTTTTCACTTCATTTTTGAGTAAACTCTTTATAAAAAGAAAAACAGTCCTGGAAACACTGAAGGAAGGAGGTAAGGAGAAAGATTTCCTGAAGACGTGTTTGCTTAAAAAGTGAATATCAGTCATATCAAAGCATCAGCAGACACTCTAAGGTACTCCAGCTGGTGTCACTCTCTTAACAGCAGTGGAGATGTTTGGGATCTTTTACACCTGTGTCAAGGGGAAACACACTCCTTTATGTAAAACTATTCTATTTTTGCAAATAGAGGATCCCAATCACAGAAAATAAAGTTATCTACTCCTGTGACTACATTATATCCCACTATAGTTCCCATTTTTCATTTATTTCTCTATGATCTAGAAAAAAAAGGTGCTATTACAACATACTTGTTGGTATAAACAGAACACAGAGCTGCAAGTATGCAATTAGTTTTGTGCTTGTTCATAAGATAGACCACAGCTTTGGTTAGCTTGGGTTTTTTGCATCTTATATTATTTACTTCTGGAAACTCCTTTCCACTATCTGAGAAAAGCTCTGGATATCAGCACAGCTACTGTTGAACACCAGGTCACAGGGACTGAAAGGGTTAATAGATTGCAGTCACTCCTGAGTGGATAAAGAGGAAAAAAGAGTAGTCGCATGTGAAATGGAGGAAAGTTGGAATCCAGGCTGAAAGGTTAGAGTCTACAAATCAGAAATTCAAACAATTTTATTTAAATATCTTAAAAGCAAAATGTCAAAGAAATAGCAAAAGCTCTGATACCTTCTCTACCCCACACTTTTTAATTCTAACAATGTTATTGTATGAAGTTTCGTAAGCTGCCACATTAAATGAACAAATATCATTGTCTAAGAGGGATTTTCTTCCAATTATTCTGCCAGATTGTATTGGATATAAAAAGACCCATGACACATATACTCAGAAAGCATATAACAACCGAAAGGTCTTCTTAACTGTTACATAGCATTAAAAGAAAGAAGATAATGTGGAATATGTAGTCTAAAATTTGAAAGTGGCTGGACTATTTATTGTTTAAATCCTTTCACAAATATCTTTCTCAATGAGAGTATAAGACTAGTTCACAGGTCATAAATTATACTTATACTCCTTAGAAAAGTACGCACTGTGCATGCTGTAGTGGAGAGTGAATCCTCAGTTGAGAAGATTTAATCATTTACAGTGCACTAAGGAAAATAAATCTATACCCTATACTCCACAGATCCACTGGAATGACTTTTTGCTGTCTTATTTCGTGTATCACAGCCGAAGCGAGTGACTTCAGTAACCTGAAAATACTCCTATATATGAAACTGCTACTACGTTTTAGCCATTTTGTTTACTTACCTCTAATACTTCGGACACTGAGAAGCCATGGAGAAAAAAATACATACCAATCTCAGGACAAGAAATGAGCATCCAACTCATTGCTGTGATACTGAAAAACATGTTTTATGTTTCTAACTTCCAGAAATACATGGTAGAGAATAATAGGAAGCAATCTGAAAGAGGGTCTCTGGAACAATAGTATGTAGACCAACTATAAAACACAGTAGGGAAAAAAGGATAGCTTTTTCATAAATGTTAAAAAAGAGCTGGCTGTTGGAAGACATATGCTGTTATTGACCAAGAAGAGATTGTATGAATAAATACATACCCGTAGAAAACCCAGAGCAGGACCAAAACCATTAAAGAAATTCCAGTAGTTGAAATGAAATTAAAATTCCACAACAGCACACTTGTCAGATTCAGGTTGCTTCTAGATATTTGTGCTGGATGGAAGAACATGGTTGGAGATCAAAAGAAAGTAGGATTCTCAGGAAGCTTTTTTTTTTTTTTTTTTTT
>Ga0065711_1038752_pt1 | contig 18457 bp, 20 predicted proteins | sample Hoacrofraction12_FD_59098 | JGI IMG/M metagenome (GOLD analysis project Ga0065711, IMG submission 59098) | Hoatzin crop microbial communities from Cojedes, Venezuela - Epithelial fraction 12 v2 (version 2) | ecosystem: Host-associated > Birds > Digestive system > Esophagus > Crop | place...
AGGGAGGCTGTGGAGTCTCCTTCTCTGGAGATATTCCAGCCCCGCCTGGACGCGGTGCTGTGCAGCCTGCTCTGGGTGACCCTGCTTGGGCAGGGGGTTGGGTGGGGGATCCCCAGAGGTCCCTGCCAACCCTTGCCATGCTGGGATCCTGTGAAAAAAATCAAGTCTCCCCTAAGACAACTGTAGGCAACTTAACTGGTAATGACAAGGTATCCAAGAGCCACAGATGCTCTTGGTTCAGGTGAGCTCGCAGATCTGATCGGGAGATGATGCGGACACTCGTTAGATAATTGATGCGCAGGGCACACCGCCTGCACAGGTCCACACTCACTCCCCCATCCCTAAGAGCAGGCTTGTTGAGTGCTAGTTTGGGGAGCAGTACCGTGGGCATCAGACCCAGCAGCCCAGCACCCACAGACACCCACTCCCACAGGAGAGGTCCCCACCGGCCCCACAGCCAAGGCGTAGGGCTGACCCAGACCTCACTGGAGCAACGTGTGGTTTGGGGCTCGGAGGTGTGGGGAGAATACAGGGCAAACACGGCGGTTACCAGAGGGTTGCTAAAGCCCTTGCTTTGGTACTGGGCTTACCATGGTTTCCCAGTAGTTTGGAGCTCTGCCTTCTTGGTTGCTTGCTAAGTTGCTTGGTTTTTAATTCTTTATGGGGAAAACTACATTTTTATTTACGTCTTCTCTCTACACTCCGAGTTATAACTTACTTGGTACAGTGCCATGTCTATTAAGCAGAACCCTTTGTGAGTTTTATATTCAGAAAGTGAATTGGATGAGAAGAGGGAAGAACTGACCCTCGGTTTGCGGAAAGCGGCGGCTGTCTCAGCCATCCGCCGGTGTCGGGCTGGATGCAGAGCAAGCAGAGGCTGCGTTTCGTTGTGGGTGAAGTGGGAAATGGGATCTTTGGCACTGTCTGCAAAGATACAGGCAAATGACGGGAATGCCGTTCAATGTCATTTAGAGCAGACGTTCTCAACAACAAATGGAGAACGGGCTGGTGCGAGGGGATGGAGCAGCAGTGCCAACAAACCCACTCCTCGTGATACTGTATTTATCAAGTTCTGACCCGCTGTAAAAAAGGGTCCCACCTCTGCCTTCTGCAGCTTCTGGTGCACCCTTTGCTCCTCCCGCCCTCCGAAACCAAGGAAGAGAGTTACATTCACCTTGCTGCGAGGTGATGCTTTAGCTGGGTACACCTGCGACGGAAACAGGACAGTTACTCCAAAGGATACAGTAAAAAGGGGCAAGAAGTTGCCCGCAGTTCCCAGAGGTCTGTACCGTATCTGCTTTGATCGGGGACCGTCAATTCTAGTATGACATCTTTACCCACGCCGTGGTTGGGCAGCGTGTTAGCTGTCTGTCCCCAGACCCTGGGACAGATCCAAGGAAGAGCAAATTACTGAAAAAGCCTCCTACAAAGCAAAGGCAGAATGGCATTTGCATGCCCCGCCAGCTAATACCCACATGTTCACGCTCACGTGCTTTTTCTGAAGTCTTCCTACTTACTTTAAAATAATATAGCGCTTTACCTTTTGTTTCTTTATTGTATCTACTTTCTCTTTTTTTTTATCACAACCCAGAATTTTACAATACATAGTGCCTGGTACCTGTATATTCTAAAATTGTTTCTGTATCGTTAAAATGTCATTTCACATTGTCAGGAGAAGTTCCATATGGAATCATTTTCTCAAGCTCAAAAATACTTAAACAAGATTGGACGATTTATTTATGTTACGTGTGCTCATTAATAGTAAGCACAGCAAAAAACAGAAAGGTGTAAAAATCTGTGAGTTTCTATGGTGGAATTTTTTATCTTTTTAATTAAATCAACTTGTTCTTGGAGATTCAAAATTTATCACCAGAAAATGTGGGTGTGCATTTTTTGCATCATCAAAGTGGCGTTGTGTCTGTTTCCTACGAACCTTCTCTGCTGCAAGATCAGCACGCGCTTGATGTGAGCTGCTGACACTCCTCTGAAAAAAATGGAGACAAAGTAGGTTTTGATACGAGACTTTGGTCGATTCTCAGTCCACACAGCATACTGTGCGCTGGGTTTCAGATGTGATTGGAATTACTCAGCGCTGGGTGCAGAGGAGCTGGCTGAACAGCTCTGCTCCCCGCCACGCCCCCGGTGTACGCGTTGCCTGTACATCTGTATATCTTAGTTTTGAAGTGGGAGCAGGCCAGCTGCGCTTAGGGTGGCACTGAGCTATCCAGAACCTTTATTTTCCTTGCAGAAAAGTATCTCGAGGGCTTCTTCAGAGTAACAGGAGTTTTCACAGAGGACAGATCTCAGGGATTTGTTGGGGGAAGGACACAAATCAATAGATAAGAGTGAAAAATCAGTGATTGTTTACTGGGTGGGTTGGTTTTATTATCTGTTCCATTTATTAAAATCCTGTTAATTTGCAAGGCAGAGGTGTAAGCTGTCTGCCTGAAGAAGACTGAACCATAAGCATTTTGCTCTTGACCTTTTCTGTCTGTGAATTTCAGCTGTAGTTGGCTGTTTGGTGGACGTGATCCTGTGTTTCCGCCACATCAGCCTCCTTTTTTGGGGGTGCTTTTTTTTTTAATTGACTTTCTGTGACTAATTATTCCAGGTCTCGGGCCGTGGGGCGTTCAATAGCTTTTGACACAAAGAAAACGTGTTGAGAGATTTTTTCGTTGGTAAATTCCTGCTCTGGGGCTGAAGTCTGACTTTCCCTGTGGGAGACACCCAAGGAGCCTCGGTCGGCGCGCGGGTTTCTCTGGCCAGGGTGTTTCGGCAGAGCCGCAGAGTAACGCAGCAGAATTTTGCAAGGATGCAATAGCAAAACCGCGGCTTTACCTCACCAGCCTGCGGGCACTGCTTTTGTTGTGATCACAGCGGGTTTTGAGTGATGTATGCACAAAGGAAAAGCAGAGAATGAACAGAAAGTAGTTTATGGTTTTCCTCAAAGGCACTTTTCTAACTCAAAACTACAAGCCTTGTGGTTTAGATGGTTTTGAAACGTAACCACAGATATTGAGAACTGGAAAACATTTGATTTACCATCTCCTCCAATTTTGGTACCAGATTCAGGACAGAGGAAATTTATTTTCAGAATGAAAAATGTAGAAAGGAACTGTATTAATGTCAAATTTTTAAAAACAGGAACATACTATTTGGAGAAACTGTCAGATGAAGAAATCAAGGTGGTTTGTGTCTTGACGGAGTGGGTGCGGATGTGTCTTGCTGAGATCTCCACCAAAGTGCTGTGACCTTGTCTTGGTGAAGCTTCGCCAGATATTCCTGGTCTGCAAGCCCCTTTTTTGGAGCTGTGAAGGATCGGTGTCAGACTGAGCACTTTCTCTTTGAGCTTGATCTGGGGACCGAATGGGACCAGCTGCCTGGGGCATGTCTCAGCCTCTCCAGTGCAGGAGACCTGGCCATCCTTGGCTGCTCACGGCGGGGAGCAGCACGAGCTGATGCTCTCCTGGCTGCCACACTGGTTTTTTACGCTGTTTTACACAGCCTCATCCTTGTTCTGTTTGTTTTGCTCACTGAATGACCCTTGCTAATAGCTGGGTGTCTCTGCAGTGTGTAGGAGTCTCTGCAGAATTTAAATTGTCTTTAGAAGTGGAGATTCTGGGTGTTCTGGGTGTGACGTGTGAAGGCATATTTCTGGCCTCCGTGACCTATCCTTGCTTTTGCAGGCTCTGTTCCGTCACTGTTCTAACACGTGTATCTTAATTCTGGATGCTTCTTGCTCCTACTGCAGTGTCTGGAGTCACCCCAGAATTTTCCTATTCTTGTCTTCTGAGCTGAGCCCAGATGCGCTTGTGGTTCAATTATGACCATTTGGTTTTCAGTTGCTTTCCTTTGTTCTTCCTTCCTTTGTGTTTTTCCTCTCTCCCTTTTGTGTTGAGCAATCATCTACTCTCCAGATTTGTTCTGGAAGGCTTATGAAACTCCTTGTCTTTTTTCCTTGGATATCCTGGCATTAGTTTCCTGCTGCTTCTCTGGTTCCTTCTCGGATGTGGATGAGCAGGAACCTATCCAATGTTCCAATGGGAACGTAACAGTACTGTTACTGCTGTGTTATCTGTGCCAAAGATGCTCATTTTTCACTCTTTAGGGGTGCCAGAACCATGAGGAGAGCTGTCCCCCAAAGAGGTCCTGCAGGAGAAAGAGAAGATGAATTGAACATTTCTTTCAGGAGCCAAAATGTTGTGGACCTTCCCGTTGATGTCTTCTGTCCTCGCTGGAGGGGGACTAGGAATAGCTCGAGATGCAACATGAACTGCGGTCCCACTCTGGTGGGACTAGGCAAGAGCCTAATGTTGCTTCGTCTCGTTAGTCTTTGGCCTGAGGAGTGACTGCTTGTTGGTTGTTTTATGGTTACCCTCTGACTACATTTCATCCTTAGGTGCTTCCGAGGCTTCACCAGGCAAGGAAGGAAGCAGCGCTGTTCTGACACCGGCACACCGCCGTTAGGATTTTGGTGTTTGCTCCCCAAGTTCAGTCCCCGTTCTGGAGAACTGAGTGCGAATTGCCTCTTGCTTACGCGCAGACTGAGCGGAGAGCAAAACCTTCTGGTCAGCTCGTGCCAGAGATGGGTGGTCGCCCTTCTCCTGCCCCGGCGGTCCGGCGCTGGCCTGGCTGCCCGGCACCAGGGCTCGGCAGTGCCCAAGAGCTTCCCCCAAAACACCCATGGTGGGTTCGGTTCCTGGGCTGGGGCAGGGGGAAGGCTGTTTCGTACTTACCCATCCGGGCACGGTGGCAAGCTGGCAACGTGCGGGGCTGCTGAAAATGGGCTGGAGGGACGGTTCTCATGCGTGGATGTACTGAAAAAACAGTGAGATTGGGTTGCAGTTACAGGGAGGTAAGGTAGGAAAAAGTCATGGAAGAAGGGGGCTTTTTAGTTGATGGAGGTTTAGAAAGCGTTTTAACAAGTTGAATTATTGGCTGTATATGAAGTGAAGCACTGCTCTCCTAACTGCTCTCATTTCCTGTATCATTCCGGCTTGTTCACTGCATTAATTACAGTTCAGATTTACAGTGTATTTGGTTACGCACTGGGTTGCATTCTAATTTTTTTTCCCATGTGTGCATAAATTTCTTTGGGACTCAGGCCAAGAGGAGCTGGGCTGAATTTGACTGTTAGTTGCTAATTTTGTGGGGAGTAGGGGTCTGGATTTTCTTCTGTTTTGTTGTAAAAAGCCACTTTTCTTTTTCCAAAGGAGAGGCGGTAGCTGAGAACAGCCAGTGTTTGGAGAGTTCAAGATTTCAGAGCAACCAGAGATTAGAGAAAATATTATCTTATGAATTGTAAATGTGGCATTTTTCATTTGGCTGGTGTTTCCCAGAGGTTAGTGGGGAATGGGAGTACTGTCACTCTCTTGGCTTGACCAGTAATCAGCTTGGTACTTAAAATGTTTTATAAATGCAGTGCTGCAGAGTTTAGCTGGATGAGGTAGAGCTTTTCACAGCTGAAGTAGCTTTTTGTGACCTGAAATATGAAGTGAGATGGGATACTAAGCAAGAAATCTGGCATTGGAAATGAGGTATTAGGAACCGTAGAACACAGAAAGTGATTGAAGGGATGTTTCCTTTTCAGTTTAACATTTTTCTTTTGGCTTTATGAAAACATAAGAGGAGGTGCACTAAATGTATGAGTGTTTCTGAGAACTCATTCAGATTTTTAAAGTCATTCTTCACGTTTATACTGTTGATGCAGTAGAAGGTTTTCATTCAGAATATTCTGAGTCATGGTTTCGTAAGTAAATGATTGCGAATTGAATAGAACCAGATATCGAAAGTGTTAGTGCTTTTAAAATGAAGTATTCGTAAACATTTGGTTCAGAAATACTGTTGCGATGAATAACGGTATGATGCATAGTGCTGGTATAATGAATGATAATAGATGAAAAAGAACAACTGGATGCAAGTTCTCAAACAACTGGGTGAAAGGTAAAGGAGAAAAATTTCAAATAACCTTCTTCTGAAATAATCAATCACTCTTTTTTTCAGCCTTGCCACTAATCATGGCAGCATTTCGTCCTTCCTCTTCCTCAGCCACCACCTTGCCCGGCGTCACTGGCCCGGCGCGGCCGGCTCGGCTCTCCAGCGCCCAAAGGCCGCCCTGCGCTGGCCAAGCAAAGAGGGGCTGCTCTTCCGTCCCTGCAGCCGCTCCGCAGGTTGCCGTGAGGTTAACACTCGAGAGCCTGTTCATTAAAAAGTAGGGTGTTGATAATCCTTTCCAGCCTGTGCAAGTGCTCACTTTTCTAGGACCATTATATTTCATATTCAAAAGGGGGAGTGGCGGGGGCACCGGTGGGGAGGTGTTTGATGGTGGGGAGGTGTTTGGTGCGTAGCAGCAGCGTGGTGTAGTTGTGAATGCACCGATACCGCTTTGCAGTGTTTGAGCCCATGTGGGTGTTTAGTTAAAGCCACGCATGGATGATGCCTGCGATTTTGTTAGGATTTCAGAGTGAGGGATTTTAGCACTCTAATCCTGACTGGCAGTTGGCAGGTTGGTGGTTTCAAACACAGTGGCCTGGAGTAGCTGATTTCTCCACGGGGAAACAATGCACCAGTGTGTCTGGGCTGCCTGTGCAGAGCCAATAAATCTGTTTTGTTTTGTTTTTCTCTCCCCTTTTCTCTCTCTCCCTCTCTCCCTCTTTCCCCTCCTCCAGGCCAGGACCCACTCCAATTGCTGAAAACCCTTCAGCTTCTCTGGACAAAGAAAGAGATGAAGAAGGTAAGGCTGAGCCTCCCCTCCACGCTGCAGTTCATAACTGCATGCAGAGCATGTCCCAACGCAGAGCGCTTAGGTCAGACCTGCAATTCTTCACGATTGCTTTCAGTTCCAGCACAGAAGGGAAGACCCTCTGCATTTGCAGGGAGAAGTGAAAAGAAAAGGTAGCTCTGTGTGATGTGAAGCAGCTCAGGGGCTCATATAAAAGAGCTGAAGTTTACAGGGCTGAGTTACAGACAGAAAAAAATCAAAGTTGCTTTTGTTTTCTTTTAAACACTTTTTTTGTCCATTAAATGGAGTATCTGTGGGGGAGGGGGAAGAATATTTCTAGTAGCTGAAAAAATGAGGGTTGAAGTCAGTAGAAAAGCGCTCTTTGCCAAGTGGAATGGTATCAAAGCCTTCATATTCAAAATATTTTTACTATTTTTTCTGATTTGGTTTGGTTTTGCCTTTTAGAGTGCTGAATGCAATTTACACTGCCTGTCTAAAATTAGTGCTGTATTTTTATACAGCACTCTATGGGCTCTACATGGAGATTTCTCATAGGGAATAAAATATACTTCATCTAAATTTGGGAGCTTGAAAACTAACGAAAACACTGGATGCATCAGCTGAGTGGTGAGTTTCCCATGTTTAGATCTGCGTTGTTCAGGCAGGTTCAGAGCCAAGATGTTTTTTTCTAAAGTACCCAAAAACCTGCAGCTCACCACATCGCCGCGTGGAACGTCCCCTGTGGGAAATGGCCGGCGTGGCTGAGTACCGTGGCGTACGTGCTCCATCCTAGGTGTCTGGAGTGTTCAGTTATTGTTCTTGTCTGCCACACTTAGACTTTCCGTTGCTGATAGTCTGTGGTTCCCAGCCGGAATAATTAAACAACTGGGAACACGGCGTGAGAGGTGTGTTTCCAATGGTCAGTCACCAACATAGACCTGAGCTCAGCAACTCCGAAGCCTTGAGCTTTCCATCAAGTTTTTTAGAGTTGGAGGAAAAAAAATATAATTTGTTAGGTCTTGAGGGCAGTTAATCCCACAAAACAACAGTAGGGAAGAGTAATCATCAAAATCTTTGTGCTGTGTACCCTGGGATGCATCTGGACTGTGAAGAAAAATACTCTGGAAAAGAGAAAGCCTCTCATTGACGTGACCTTGGGCAGAGAGCACCGCAGCTTTGCTGCTGAGGGTGGAAATGCTTGCGGATCCCCGTGAGTCACGCCTGCAGCTCCGCTCGCCCAGTCTGCTGGTTCCTGGCACGGGTGTCCCTGGGAGACGCGGGCTTTGCAGAGTGTGCAGGCTGCAGCTCCGTGGCAGGGCAGGTCTGTGCCCCCGGGCCCACCCCACGGCAGCGCCGGGGGGCTGCGGGCATGGCAGCAGCGTGTTTGTGAACCTGGAGGATGCATTTCTGAGCAGGAGCGAAGCCTCTGCAGAGAGATGAGGAGGGCTGCGGTGGGAGCAGGTGGTGGCACGGCAGCAGCTGCCTCTGAGGTGGGGAGCACAGCGCCAATGTCCCCAATGGTTTCTGACGCGTGCTCGCCACGCTGTCCCTGAGATGGCTGAGCCACGCTGGGGGCATCTCCACCCCTCAGACACGCAGGGCACCCACAGCCACGCAGACGCTTGCTTGGGGACAGCTGCTGCCCTGCGCTCTGTGTGCAGCTCGAGGTGTGCGGTGCTGCTGCTTGTATCCAACGGGCCCGTTCAAAGGAACGAGGGAAGGTGGCTGAAACACAACTCAGTCAACTCCGGTGACATTTAAATGACAGGGAGCTGCTTTGTCTTTCACTATGTGTGATTGTAAGTCAGTACCATCTATTAACTAGCGTGAATCGGTGATCTCCATTATATGATGCCCATCGGTCTCAAGTCAGCGACCGTGAGTAGGAGACTGACTGTCCATGGCGTGACCTCGATTCTGGAACACGGTTAGAAGAAGTGGTCATTTCGTACCTGGAAAAGGCAGTTTTGGAACAACCAGGAAGCATCAGCAGACTGCCCTGAGCTGTGTAATGAGAAAGAAGGGACCAGAACTGAATGAAGGAGTATGTAGCTTGAGCATCAGCAGAATTTTCCTATTCCCATGGTCTGTCAGGCTGTAGAAATCCCCCAAGGAGCATTCCCTGCCATGGGAATCAATTGAAATGGAAATGGCAATTACACGTTTGAGAGGAATCCTTCTCTGGCAGAGACCAGCCAGGCAGCACAGCACTCTTTCCTCTCTGATTTAGGTGTCTCATGCCTTTTTTTTCTTTGTTTTTTTCCCCCCTCAGACTGTACGTAACATAGCTGAAGTCTTCAGATTGCTAGGAAGTTTTGCAGGAGGCTTTTCCCCTGCTCGTCAAAGTCTAGCTGATATGAAGTCAGGACTCGGTCTAGATAACAGCAGTTAGTGCTCCTGGCAGCTGTGCCACTCTTCGGAGATGCCCCGCATCTGAGAGCGGGGTTGTGCTCTCGCAGGACCCCTACTATTCTGTGATTCTGTGATTCTGTGTCTGCTGGAGCCCGTCCTGCCAAAGCCCGTGCTCCGGCTCCAGCCCGAGGAGGAGCTGAGCGGTGCGGTGAAAGCTCTTGATCAGTCCAAATGTGCTGAAGTGGGGCTTTGGGGGGTGGGGGAAGAAAAAAGAAGAGAGACCATTTATAAACAGTGCAATTTAGTTGGCGAGTTGCTTTGTTTTCCTTTGGCTGTTGTGTTGGATATTTGTGGTTGGATAAAAGCTTGCCTCCTCCTTCTGCTGAATCTCGCAGGGAAGTTGGAGCCCTGTGTTTAACATCGCGAAGTCTTGCCACAGGGAGAAATTTGTTATCTAAAGTCACATCTTTATTAGTCATCAGGTTTTTCGTACTGTGTTTGATAATCTAGCGAGAAAGAAACAGTTTCTGTCGTAAACGATAGTTTTTGTGGTTTTTCCAGACTTGAAGGACACGATGGAAAATAACTGTCTTCCAGTAAATATTGTCGATGAACAAAAAAGAACAAGTTCATTGGCAAATTTTCTGTAGATTTTCTTTTGTTTACATATCATTCTTCAAACTTTATGTTGTTTCCATTGGAAGCTACGGCTGGGGCCGTCATATACAGTAAATTACATGTGCTGGCTGCAGGCGGGAATGAGCATCTCTTGGATTTTGCTTTTTTAGCCAGAAAAGAAAGAGAGCAGCTGCTCTTAGTGATTTCTTGTTTTCTGTCTCTGCTTTTGCCTTGCTCCACGCCAGTACGTGTACCATGCAGTGAAAGGTCCTGTGTGGGTACGGACGGATGCCACTTCTTCACCCTGCCAACCCTCCGAGCTCCTTGGAAACTCCTTCTAATGTAAACATTATAAAGATATTGCTCAGTGCTGCTAATTTATCACTTCTACCAGATGGGTAGTAAGTAGCCTATTAACATTCACAAAGTGAGTGTCCAATTCCTGCACATTTCTAAACACAGCACCCTGGGATTCCTAAGATTTATGGCATGGCGTTTTCCCATGTTCGAGCCCCTTCGTGCAGCCATTAGACGTGCAGAGGGTGCAGTGCCTGGCGGGCAGTGGCAGTAGGTAGGCGACAGAAAACACCTTGCTCAGGTACGTTCAGAGGAAGGGACCGTGGATTTGCAGGATGGCAATCTGACAGAGTTTGAACTCTACTCTTTCTTTCTTTTTAATCTTGTGTGTAAAATCGAAACTGTTTTGATACTGCCAAATATTCCTGTTAATGTAAGGAGCACTATGGCATCATGGCTGAAGTGGGTATAAGGTCAAATATGAAAGTTTGTGGTACAAGAATGAGGAGGAGAGGTTTGTATGCTTTGTTACTTGCAGGTCTGTTAGAGGATGAGTAGGTTTTTCAGCCCAGTTACCTACCTTCAGTATTGGCATTTTCCTAAGAACACCCCTTTCTCCAGCTCACTTCTTTTCTCGCCCTCCCCCAGATCCGAAGCCCCTTTGTCTGCCCCACAGAACAACTCCTCTGTCTTTATGGGATAATTAGTGTGGACAATTGCTGCTTTTCCCATTGGGTTTGAGGTGCAGTGAGCCATGAAGGAATCTGTAATGACATGAAAAGTCACTGGAGGCGCGGATGGTGGCTGAATAGCAACAGTTACCTCTCTGAATAGATTAAATTAAAAAAAATAAAGCTTTGTGTTCAGCTGGGGGAAGGGAGGATTCACTAATCTTTTTGTACATGACAATGTGGTTTTGTATCTCATCAGCTCAAGGAAGAAATCAGGCGGGGCGTTGCGGGACTGGAGGACCCGTTGGCAGGACTGCTGGACATGCTGGAGAGCAGCAGCGACTGGAGGGGGAAAGGGCATTCCCTCGGGTATTACATCACCACCGAGCTGCAGCTTTGGATACGAGAGCATCCTGCTCTTCAACAGGTTAGAAGAGAGAGAGCCGGAGAGCCGGGAGAAAGCAGAGAGCGGCTGATGTTGATGTCCCTCGAGTGTCCCCAGTTTCACTTTGTTCCATAGTCCAGCGTCTTCTCTGTAGTCTTGTACAAACACAGTGTGACGAGGTGTGAAATGCGTACTGAGATGTTGCAATCTGTTGTGTGCTGGCCTGAAAATGAAATGTTATTAGAAGCTGTGATGCGAAAGCTCTGTTGCCCCTTCCAGACTGGGATTTCCGTCTTTCCAGATCAAACCACTTTGATCAAGCGTTGGTCTTGCAGCCTTTGCTGGGCTGGAGGCTTTCCCACTGCAGCTCACATCCCCGCTGTCAGGATGAAACCAATTGCAGTAATCTACTCTGCATATTCTTCCAGGTCTGCAAATAGAAGCCAGTTACTGTGCGATTGCTTAACTCCTGCCATGAGGTGGGGAGCTTTTATCGCTGGGAATGCCGAACGTGGTAACAGTGTGACTTTTCAGCAGCTGAATGATCAGCTTTGTAACCTTGGCTCGTCACATTATACCTCCTAATGTTTACCATTCCTTGTGCCTTCATATGTTCTGACCTACGGAGATTTTCTCTTTTTTGTATGCTTTTGCCTCTGAACTGCAAGAATCTTTTATATTTGTGTTGTTTCCTGTTTTTCCAAGTGGCTCTTTTTGGGTGTTGAGCTCTGCCGTTGCAGTCCCTGTGACGTGCAGTGAGGTGCTGCTGGCACTGAAATACCTGTGCCAGAGAGAATGAGCGTGTAGGAACACAAGGATTAATACTTCTATCTGTGTGTCTTTTGCCAATGCTTTTGCTGCCCTTCTTGCACCCAGGAGCAAGCCTGGGAGTGAAAAATGAATTCTTGTGCCAGATAGGTGAGATGGCCCTTGAGGGGAGACGCTGGATTCAAGGAGTTTCTGCTGGGAACTGGAGGGGAGAATTTCTAAATAGCTGTGTTAGTAAAAGAGGGAATTTTTCCAGTTTCTTTTTTGCCTTTTCTAGAATTCTCCCAAAAACGTTTTAAAGTTTTTAAATTGGATGCTGTGAAATAAAAGTGTATCATATTGTTCTGATTTTTGCTTGGAGACTCCATGGGGAAATTGGAGAATCCCTTCCCAAGGAATTGGCTTATTCCACTGTTCGAACAAGCTGCAGTTTCGACCGCCATTGAACTGTAGCCATCTTTACTAAATCTGGGTTTGATTTTTTCTTTTTTTTCTTTTTTTTAGTCTGGCATCAAGCTGAAGAAGCTGCAGTCCCGTGTACTCGGAATACTAGCCCAGTGCCCAGCTAATCTTCTTGACCCTCTGATTAGCATTTACCAGCTCCATACAGCAGACCGGAACTATTTGCTTGGACACGTCAGTCATCTTTATCACAAGGGCGATTACAAAGAGGTGGGTCATGTCTTTCAAATAAATTTACCTACCCAGCTCTGTAGTTCTTGGTTAATGTCTGTGTCCTTTTTTGGATGCATTTCAATGTGAATTCCGTTTCATCACAGCAGCTGCACACTTTGAATGGCGCGGCTTAGCGTGGTCTTCCCGTGTACACGAGCAGGCTGTGTTCACCCACATTTTTTCTAATGGCTGAGTACAGAACGCCAGTGAATCCTTCCTCCACCCCTTTTTTGACCTTTGAAAGTAGCAGGTTAATAGGGTTTAATTTGGGGAATTTAAGGGGATGATTGCATTCTTTTTTTGTTTTCCTTGGCAAGGGAAGGAGGGATTTTAGTAGTTGGTCGTAGACCTGCTGTGCTATCTCCAATCTGCCTGCAGCGAGGAGGGGCTGGAAAATCGCTCTGTCCCCACGTGATTACCCTAGCCAAAGGGTTCTCAATTTGAGGAGTTTCGAAGCCTCTTTACCATTGAGACTCATGTTTCAAATGTGTTACTACTCTTGTATTTGAGTTTGAGGGACTGACACTGGCAGGAGTTCACCAAACCCAGAATTTGGTAGGTTTTACCCTGTAGTTTAGAGTACTTGCAGCATCTCTGGCATCACCGTGATGTCTTGGTAGCTTGGCGAGTGTTCTTGTGAGCAAAGTACAATACTGTTAATGTTTTGGGTTTTTTTTTAAAAAAGGCAAAAAACATAGGTTTCTTTTTCTCAGAGGAGGATGGTTCACTTTGATGGTGTAGGACAGCTTGATCTTGTTTAGCAAAAGGAAAAAATCAAATAGCATTTTTATAATCCTGTTCTTCAGTAAAGCCGAATTCCCAAGTGCGATCGTGGAATTCCGTTCTCATTGATTTGTTTGAATACTAAAACAAGGGTATTTCATACTTGGTTGGAAGTTCACAGGTAGCTGCTTGAAGCTTACTCTTTTAGTCAATTAAGTTTTTGAATGTGAGTGTTTGAAAATCCTAACAGATGTAGTATTTGACAATACTCAAGTGTGATTGTTAAGTTTATGGCTCCAAAGGAATTTGTTGTTGTCATTAGAAATGCAGTCCTTCCTAGATCTGGTTTTGGAAAGCTCTTTTTTTGTGTGTGTGGAATTGTTTTTCTGTTCTTTCTTCCATAGAAAAGCTCATTTGCTAGTCATTCCCAGTGTGAAGAACACAACCTCAACTGTTGCTTACCCTCAGCCGTAACTTTCTTCTAGTTTTGTTGTGTTGCCAGAAGGATGAATAGAATTATCTGCAAGAATAACAGGAAATCTTTTACTGCCCTTGGGGACTGATCATACCTAAGTTCACAGCAACTAACCCCAAAAAACCTGGATGGAGGGCTGTGGCGTGTCCGCCCGTCCTGCTCTTCCCCGCCGTGCAGACGGGGCCCTGAGGCAGATCCACACGGAGGATTTGCGGCTCTGCTGCCTCTCACCTGAAAGGACAGAAATCCGCATAAGTCCTTGCTGTCATTATTTATTTTCTTGCTGTATTTACAAGACACCAGGCTTTTATTCCAGAGCACATTATTCCCTTTCCCTGTTTCCATGTGTTTCTTGCACTGGTGTACGAACGATGGAGGTGCCCAGCTTTGCCCCGTAGCTGCACGCTCCTTTCCCTCACAGAGCTTGTGGAGAAAGGTCTCTTCAGAAAGCGAGATCCCAGTGATCCCTGGGGACGGCCATGGCGGTTACTTGTTTCTGAGGCATGTCTGGCCCTCCCTGCCTAAACTGGTTTGAGGAGCGCTGGTTGAAAACCGAAGCGGCTTGCGAATCGCTGTGGCCGGGAGCTTGGCAGGGAGCGACGGCGGCCGGGGCAGGGCGCAGGGGCGGCGGTGGGAAGATGGCCGGCTGCGTGCGGGTGCCGGTGGGCTTGGTGGAGGCTGGCGCGGGTGGGCTGGCTGCTGGGGTTCAGCAGCGTGAAGCAGGAGCTGCGGTGAGGAGGCAGCGGATGGCACTAGTGCTACCACGGTGCCAAAACCCAGCCCATGCCGTGAGAGCTACACGAAAATCGGGGACATAGAAGTGGGGTTTTGAGGCGTCTGGCCTGTTTGGGGGTTTTATCCGTCGTCGTGTGAGCGGAGCGTGCAGGTGCGTGGCGGCCGGGGGCTGGCAGGGGCCTGGGGCCTGCTCTGCGCAGCCCCGCAGGGCCTGAAGAGGCAGCGGGCTCGAACCTTCCCGCTCAGGTGCTTTCAGGTGAAACATGGCAGCTTTGTCACCGTCTCAGAATCCTCCGAAGCCCCGGGCCGTGCCGGAGCCCGGTGGGGCGGCCGGCTCTGTGGGAAGGGCGATGGCCGCCGGTGGGGCCGGGACAATGCCGGGATTCAGCAGACGGGGGGTAATGCAGAGCGAGCGGGTCGGCGAGAGGCCCTGAATAGGCCGGGCTGTGCTGGAGAAGAATGAGGGGTAGGCAGAAGGCAAGCTAGTGTTTCATGGTCATCTTATGTTACACTTCAGCCTTTCAAAGAGTGTCTGGGGCCGGCTGAATGAACCTCTCTCGCGCTGCGAATGCGGGAGCCGCGAGACAAAGGGGACTCTTGTCACTCGCAGGCTCCTCTGGGGAAGAAAAGCCATTGTCGGAGGAACAGGGGCAGTCTGGCAGGCTGTGCATGCTTCAGTGCCCCATGATATCGCTGCGTCGCGGCAGAAATCACATTCAGGGCCCTGTCAGCTTTGATTAGCGGGGTCTCATGACTTAATGTGCTGCGATATTTCATGTCTAAGGGTGGCGGCTGTCTTTCTGTGGGATGAATGCCCTCTATTGTCCGCTGAGTTATTTTATTTACATTTTTTTAAACAGCTTATAAAGGTAAAAAGATAGCTGCGCTTACAGAAAAAAAATCAAATTCCTTTGCTTCTGGATCAGTAGTGAGTGCTGCTCGGGTCAGATACAGTGAAACTTGTTTTCGCAGTCAGCATCAAAGTTCTCGTCTTGTTTAACAGCTTTATAGTAAATTCTGAACAGGTGGCAGCGGAGCTGGGTTTAGGAAGGAAACAATAAATAATCTTTTTAGCCTCTGACAACCAGAAATATTCTTGGGCCTGAGAGAGCTCCCACTCCAACATCTCTGTATTGGTGACTTGCAGCATTTTTCTCCCCTTCATCAGTTTGGTTCTTAAACAGGAGTATTGGACTAAGCTATTAGTGGGACAGGGAATATTTAATTTTTAACAGTTTTTTTGATTGTTGTCCATCCAGATTTCTCTGTTTTCAAAAGCACAGTGAATTTTTTCTACTAAAGTTTCATCCATTAATTTCTAAAAATAATGAAGGTTCATTCTGTATGTTAAATTCAGTTAATGTTTGCTCTTTCAACTAAAATAATGTGGCTTATCAGTTAAAATTCAGTTGTTAAGATGTGTCATAATATAAGTTGGAGTACCCAAAGAAAAAGCTCTGCAGACACAGGATTCAAAGTTCTTGTCAGCAATACGTACTGCTACAGAAGTAATTTGATAGTTCAGTAGAAAGGATGGCTGGCCAAAGAGTTCAAGGAATACAAATACGCGAAGGTGTAGAAATGCGTAGCTCAATCACCAACAGGACCTTCAGTTTTCAGTGTGGCGATGTTTTGAACACCGATTCGGGGATGGCACTGTTTGTAGCCCTGCTGCATGCGTGGTGCTGGAGTGCACATGGTGTGTTTTTGCAAATCTGTCAATGCAGATCAGTGTTAGGACTGATGGAGCACATTAATGGATCTTCAGGTTTTGGATTTCTTCACTCTGACTTTCTTGAGCTGTTCTCAGGACAGTGAAGATGTCTCTGATGCTGCTTCTTTCCCCCATTCACCACCCTGCTCACAAAGCCTTGTGTAACTCTTACTGTATCTTAAAGTGCATGCATTTGAATTTGGGTCTTTTAAATTAAAAATAATAATCTGTAAGAAAAGCAAGGAAGATGTTACAGGGGATGTCTCTTACGTAAAGATGATGATGTCAGTCTCAACCGTTTTTTCCTATTAGCTCAGTCTCCTGCTAAAGGACAGCTTTAATGGCGTGCTGCCTGCTAGATTTGTGCCACTCCAGCCCCGAGGTCACCAGCCTGCGGGCCACGGCCCGCTCTGCCACCTGCTCCCAAACACCAGGTCTGGAGCCACCTCTGCGGCGGGCGTCCGTCTGGTGGGTGCTTGGGAAGGAGCTTGGGTGTTGCTGGGCTATAACAATTCAGAGGGTGGTATTCTGCTCCTTCGGCCGGCATTTCTGGGCTCTCCTTGAGCACACGGGCACTTGGAGAAGGGGTGCGAATGTGCAGCAGGTCCGGCCGTACCGAGAGGCTGGCTCTGGAGGACCTGGGGAGGGTAGGCAGCGTGTGTGCACTGGGGACTTGCTCGTTTGTGAGGAGGCGCTGACCAGTTAAACCAGGTTTAAAATTGCTTTGAGTGACCTGAGGAAGACAAATCACAGAAGTGTTTCTTTCAGTTCCCTCTTCCCTTCACCTGGACACATACATGTTCCAACCTCGACTTTTACTTCTCTCTCTCTACCTCAAATTCCTTAGGTATGAGTAACCTGTCACTCCTTCATTTGGACGGTCTCACTCCTTAGGAAATATGTTTGTGCTCTCTTGAAAGCAGACCTGGGAAATCTCACATTTTTCTTGTTGCTGAAGATCTTCCTGAAGACAGCTGTGTATACTGTAGGCTCTTAAAGCAGGAAGTAATTAAACATCTAACCTCATGTCACCCACTATGCAGTGATGCACTCGGAGAATTTGAGCAAAGCTGATTAGCCACAAGTTTGAGATGAGTGATTCCAAAACACAGAACAGATGTTCCCAATGATTAATGCGTGGTGTGCCTTTTACTCAATTATTTCTGCCATTATTATGTATCCAGGCTTTGATCACTGTGATTTTCTTAGAGTTAACGGTGAATCCTCCTCTGCAAAGTCTTGTTCTATTCTTTGGTCTGTTCTATGGATTTTCAAAATTCCTTCACCATTCCTTCACCAGAAATATTACACTAAGTCAGGCAGAGGCATATTTACCTTTGTGCTGTCCCAGCTTGCTTGCAGCAGAGCTAAGTAATGCAGGAGTCATCGGAAACCACTTGTGTCTGTCCTGCATCATCACTCCAAGCAGTGCTACTAGCAAAAGGTTATTTCTGTGATGCTAACCCCACCGTGGGAAAATTGCCTGAATTGTCAGTGTAGACACCACCCAAGTGCACATGCCCTTGCAGATAAGATCTTGTGTGGCTTCCTGCACACTTCGTACTGTATGTGGAAAGAATAGTCATTTTCAGATGAGACACAGCCGATTACATTCAAAACAAGTAGAGAGGAGCAGGTATTGGTGCAGGGTGCTCTGGGCTTGTGCGTTCACTTCAAAACACTCCCCATTTTCCCATAGTCTTGTTTCTGCAATTGCATGACTAGAAGAGTGGTCTGGTGCTTGTGGCTTGGCCTGAATGCATCAAGTTTGGGTAACTTCCCCCATCCTATGGTCAATGCACCTATGCACATTTTAGATATGATTTAATATAGTGTTGCCCAGCTTTGAATTCTTCCCCATCCTCATCCAACACTCCTTTGCTATGTTTTTAGGTGTTTATCCTTGGGAAACAAAACTACTACAAAATGTGATTTTCACCATAGTTAAATCAAGGAATGACCCAAAGCTCCCCAAGGACAATGAGAAGACTCATGAACTTTGATGGGATTTGAATCAGGCAGTGGGTCATCACCTTTTCTCCTGTACAAAGCAGTGGCTTCATCATGTACCTGTCCCGTATACACTCGGGAGATGCAAGGCAAGAGAGGGACCAACCTTTCCAATATTTCTGTTATGATCTGGGGCAGGAGGGTTTTAGAATAGGTTATACACTTTCCACAGGATCACAGCATGTCAGGGGTTGGCAGGGACCTCTGTGGGTCACCCAGCCCAACCCCCTGCCCAAGCAGGGTCACCCAGAGCAGGCTGCACAGCACCACGTCCAGGCAGGGCTGGAATATCTCCAGAGAAGGAGACTCCACA
>Ga0065711_1038753_pt1 | contig 18457 bp, 13 predicted proteins | sample Hoacrofraction12_FD_59098 | JGI IMG/M metagenome (GOLD analysis project Ga0065711, IMG submission 59098) | Hoatzin crop microbial communities from Cojedes, Venezuela - Epithelial fraction 12 v2 (version 2) | ecosystem: Host-associated > Birds > Digestive system > Esophagus > Crop | place...
GGGGGGGGGGGGGGGAAGAAAAAGGGTAAGTCTTAAGCTTATTAGAAACATGCTGCTATTAATCATTTTACTGAGACAGGCCAATCCATTTCTGCGCTGCTTGTCACAAGGCCTTTCCATCATGAACATCTCAAGCTCACAGTGGAAAAAAAAAAACAAAAACAAAACCCAACAAGACCACCCAAGCCCAGGGAAATTCTTTTCTAACAAACTTTAAAATCAAAGCAAACACAACTATGAAAAAATCTATTTGTGTATTTTCTTCCCACTTTAGTCTGAGTCATTTCTCCTTCATCCTTCAACTTTCAAATCCATTTAGCCAATTTCAACTAAATTTAAAAGATGGCAGGAACCTCAGAAAATAATTATGCTCCAAGTTCACTGAAACTATAGATGCGCAGAAGAAAGGAGAAATAAATTGGCATCCCCTGTGAGAGAAAGGCAAGATGAACTTGGCTGCTACACACTGTACTTGTCAACAGCCAATCATGACATCAGTATGCACTGCTTTCTGTGCAGTGGGGTGGGAGCTGCAATTGCTATCAGTAACAGGGAGGGAAAAAGCTAAAAAAACCAACAGACTCCAGCTCTGCTGTTCAGAGAACAGTACGTGAAGTAGTTTATCTTACCAAATTTAATCTCTTTTTTTTTTTTTTCCCTTCAGGAATTACTAACTCAAAGTTAGGACTCAAATCCCCAAGCTTTCATAGTAAAGCTTATTACTTGACAGTATATGAAATCCATCAAGAGCAACAACAAACAGTAGTTTACTACTTCTATACTTACCTCCATAAGTAAAGGTCTCTGGCCTATCGCTGCCATTCCTTGAAGGGCATTGACTTCTGCAACCAGAACTCTGTGAAGGTACTGAAATTAAAAAGTTAAAAAAGAAACTTGCATGACAAGGAAGACATATTTGTCCCTCCTAAAAGTAGTTAGGAGATGACTACATAACGACAGATGCAACTGAAGGACTGAGATTCAAACCAGTTGTACTCATTTTTCAGGTTTCTCCATACTTCACTCTCTAGCTGAAGTCCTTTAAGCTACCTAGTCTCTCTCCCTGCAGCACTTATTTTTGCACTCATTTACTTCCTTCTGGTCTGAAGTTGTTCTGTCCCTTCACGGCCTCTTCTAACACATCACACTCCTTTTCCTCTTCAACCTCCACTATAGTTCCCTTGCACAGAAAGAAGGGTTTGCGTCTTCTCAAGTCTAAAATATGTTTTACAATACAGAATAGCTGGTTCCTAACATGGAAGAGCTGCGTTCCTATCACCATCAAGATCCAAACATTTTGCATAAATTATGCACATATCTGAAACAGCTATACTTTATAAGTGAAAGCAAGTTTCAAAGTATTATTAATACACTGATCATTTTCATTATTCCTATTATCATATCACTATTATCAAGACATAAAATAGGGAACATAGACCACTGCACACCTTGACATTGCAGACCACTTGTCCACGTGCATTCTTGTGCTCACAGTTAGCAATGACTTGCTCAATCTGAACCCGGTCAAAAAAATCCAGTTGTAAAGGCTCTGGAATGTCCTGACTGAAGTCAATTGAATCCAGGATACTTAATATCTTCCTGCGTACTGGAAATGTAAATCAATTCAAACTATATTCAGAAATATCAAGAGGAAAACACAAAAAAATTGACAACAGGAGCCTAACTTGCCTTTGTAAATCCAAATTTTGTGTGAAGTTTCAAAAGAAAACATTAAATCTTCAGAAAGTGATATCAATTTATGTAAGGGGCTTAAAAACATTTTCTAGAGCCTTAAATTCTTAATTTGTGTTATAAGGTATTATTCTCCTGTTATGTACGCATGTAATCCAATATTTACAAATACAAAATTCTAATTTTTTCTCCTAAACAAAAGCAGCCTGGTTTTCAATGAGAACCATGCAGTCTTTTGTTGAGACTTAGAAATGTAAGGAATCTGAAGTTATTTACTTGAGTTATATATTCTTTGCCATGAAAATACAAATATGCTCAGGCTTAACAACAGTCTCACTGTTTTTACTGTTAGCAGGAAATTTATAGACTGCCACCCTCCCGTTCTGCCCTTCCATGGGTACTTAAACACAGGCTCTTCTAACTTCCTTTTCAATTCAGCATTTTCCACTCACTCCAACCCTCTACATGAAGGTTCTAAAATTCATTTTTCTCCACACTAAATAAAATTGTTCCATGTACTGCTGCTGTTTAGAAAGTTTATTATTTTCTTTTTCCAGTGTCCTTTCGCCCCAATCAGGATCAGAAAAACTTTACTGAGAAATAATCAACAGCCATAATGCTTACCTTTGGAAGCAGTGTCAAAGTGAAGAAACCCACTGACTGATCGACTTTCATCTTCCATTCCTCCTTCACCATCAGCTGAAGGTAATGAAACATAATAAATTTAAAAAAAAAAATCAAAGCAAAAAATAGCACCTACTTTATTAATACTAAAAGAGAAATATGGAGAGAGGACACACTGACAAGCCTTTCCTGTGGAAGTCTTCTAGTACAAACACAGCCTTGACTGTTAATAAAATGAAAACAATACTTACCTCACAGAAGCTAGTAAATTATCAAATACAGATTAGACAGTCCTAGAAATACCTAAAGAGACACCCCACCCTCCAGTATAAATAATGCAGTTGGAAGAACACTGTAAAATGAGTAAGGTATCTAGACACAGTTTCTGGTACTCAGATCTCCACAAGGATGAAGAGACAGTGTTCAGACCTATAAAAGCAAGCGAAAACACCATACTGATGCAGCCCGTTATGGTATCTTCCAGTTATTCTGTTTATTTCCTTCACGTAAAAAGTTTTATTGCCACCTGTTTCTATTTATCTTGATTCATTTCTACTCTGTTCTGAAACTCTGAAATCTCGCCTTTTTATTTAACACTGCATTTTACATCACATTGGGATGAAATATCATTTTCGTGATGTTATAATGTCCAAAGTCAAACTGACCTGTAGCTACTATGTTTTGTGAGAGAGAGTTGAAAATGTGTGACAGACTGACAGAAGTCAAGACTGAGAAAACTGTCTCAAACTGTTTGCCACAGAAAATCCTCCACCTTCTCTACACAGTAACAACTCTCGATACAATCCCAAAATAAATTATTCTATAATTTTTGATATTTTTTTTGTATTCCTCTCTCCTACCTCATAAACTATTTATTGTTGATATCAGTGTATACACTGAGATGTTGCAAAAAACGAACACAGACAAAGCAGCAATGAACAAAAAGATGCCCTGATTTCTTTCACTTTGGAGTCTACAACCACCATCATCTTTCTTCCCATCCCTCCAGTAGCAATTCCAGACCCAATATCACAAAAGAACTATCACAAGCTTATAGAGAACAGAATTCAAATGAAGTGTCTCATACTTCCATTTATCCAAGCTTATCTACCCTCACAATAAATTCCTCTTACCCAAGTATGGTTTCACAGGCATGTCATCAAGCAGCAGATGCAGCAGTCTCTGTGTGTGGGAGCGCTGGCGGTTCAGCGAGGTCACTCGCATCTCGATAGCTGCAGTCTTCATCAGCCAAGACATTTGGTTTAGTGTTGAAATCTCATGTTCTGAGTGGGGATAAGGAAACAATTATAAAATTGAACATAAATAATACTACTTACTCCAAGGAAAGCATTTTTCCTTTGAGGATGTCATTACTACTTATCTGCTCACCACTTGTTTACAAGACAGAAGGACTGAGAGATCTGACAGAAGCCATTAAATGAACACATGGCTATTATGAAAACAAATCATACACATACGTGCAATTAAGAGTATACACATACACAAAAAAATCAGAATATAATCTGTACTAAAAGTCATTGTGGAGAATGCAGTGCTTCATGAGCAAACAGGGTCAGTTACAATTTCAGTGAAAATAATCAGACTTCTACCTAAAATGAACTAGAACTTTGACTGAAGTTGATAAGGCTTGAACGTGGGTCTACAAGAATCTTCATATTCTATATTCACCTAATTTAGATTCTTAAATCATACAAGTATCATCTGAAGTGCTTTACCCATGATGGATACATGTATTCAAATGCTACATTTACTATTATTTAACAAAGTACTAGTGGTCAAGCATCTGATAAAGTAAGTACATTTATTCAGTTTAAGACACCTGAGAAATGTTGTTCTGAAACATTAAAAACATATCTATTAACTTAGAAATTAAACACCATCACGTTCTTTATTCAAAGGATGGGAAGATACAAGTGGTTACATCCACCAGCCTTCTATTCCCACAGTTCTTCATAGCATTCTTACTTTACAAAAACGTTTTTTTTTTCCTGTAGCATAATCTAACAAAACTACAATGATAACTGAAATACAGATTAGCACTCACTTCTGGTGACTTGATGCATTCCAAAACTAACATAATCTGAACTTCCCAGATAGGCAGAGTTCAATATTTGCAGAATTAAAAGGTTAGCAGAGGCAGTAATTAGTTCAGTTAATAATGCTACCTATGTTTTTTTCTGTGATTCCTAGGGAGTCAAAAGATGCATTCAATTTTAAGCACGCACAATCTTCTATTAGCATTAAAATTACCTTTGACAGAAAATGGCAAATACTGCAGCTGAGTGAATAAGAAATCCTGACTCGTCCTCAGATATCTCATAGTTGGACCTGATGTTTCAGAGCATGCACACAACTGGTAGATCACCTGATAATTAAAAACAGTAGATACCTAGTTATGGAATTTATTTTAAAAACAAACCAACCATCAAATCAAAAGATGCATAACACTGTTTTACTCCTCAAACAGTACTACCTGTATTTACAGTAAGTTTTCCATCAGCTTACTCCAAAGCTGAACATATTATTTGTAACTAACATGGAATTACAATATTAAAGCACTACCAGCACATGGATGATTCCAGAGGCTATTTGCCCACATGACACATATAAGCCTTTCTGTTTGTTCAGCTCACTGAAAAATGAGTGAGTTTTCAGCCTCCGAGTTCACTAAGCAAGGAAATGTGATCTCTCCACCCCCACCACCCCCCGGCCCTGCAGTATGGCCTCTTACACTTTTAATAATGTTTAAAATCCTTTCTAGATTCCACAGATTTTCAACATGATACAGGTGTGTAATCATATGGGTCTACAATTTAAGGCCAAACATCAGCTACCTTGTACATACATCTAATTCAGCTGTCTTCCCCATCTCACCCCCCCAGACATACATACGTACATTCTGTCAGTACCATAGAATAAAGAAGAGAATTTTATTGGATTATTTGGGATTATTTGTTCTCTTGCTGGCAAACTGCAGTTCCAAAATTAAAAAAAAAAAAGCATATAGTCTCAGATTCAAAGGCTCACCAAAAATATTTAGAATGTTAGTTTTATAAGTATATTCCAATTCCAAGTTCTGACATGAGCGCAGATTCTTTATTTTCTGCGTTGCCACAAAACAATATTTTTTTCACACAGAAAAAGGTAAAATACAGAGTTCAATGTATATAAAAACCTGACAGATGCATTTTAAAAACTAAACTATTATCAAAATCATCAACCATCTATGTTCACCAATGAAGTAGCAGCTAATTTTATTCAGAGCCTACTCGCAGTATATGCCCACAGAAAATATGCTGAATACCTGGTAACAGAGTTCTGCAAGATGAGGAGACTCCTGAACTGCTGTAGGCCCATTCCTTGTTTCGGTACCCTTCTCCAGTATGTTCAAAATAGCATGAAGGCAAGTCCGTGGGCAACCCAAGACACCTTAAAATACAAAAATATTTCTTAATATTCTTAATCTTACTTGCCTCCATAGCAAATATAGGTTAGTAGACTGAATTATGGCAACTAACTTGTTCAGATATCTTGTTCTGCACTACATTGCTCCACAGAGCTGCAGCAAAAATATCTGGCAAAGTTTTTTCTTCGTTAATTAAAATAAAGAACTGTGTTTCAGCAGAAATCTAATGAAAACATTTATACTTGGTCTGTAGGCTTTTGAGATGCTGGTGAAAGAGGATAAATTATGCAATCAAAACTTAAATAAGAACTTTCTTTTTGGTTCTATACAGAAAAAAAGAGATTCAATTAATTCTTTAATATTCTGCATGAACCAAATGAAATTTGAATTCTTGTTCTTAAACTTTAACTGAATACTCACTTGACAATTTCAAAGAGTTCTAAATTCCTGTCTTTATTTTACAATAACAGCCATTTTATTATGACTAATGCTCCTAAAGGCACCTGACACGGCAGCAAGGGAATTTTAATACCGAAGTCAAAATCTTGTCTTTTTGTATTCTTACTTTAGCCAATTAATTCTTTAATCAACCCAGAAAGATGTCCTGAAGCAATAAAGGCATCAGTAACAACAGTTCTTACAGGGGAATAGTCTTTGTTTGGACATGTGCAATTTATGCTTTAGTAGAAAATTATTATCTCAAAGCTAATGGCTTATGGACATTATTTCTTCACATTATTAATGGGATAATTCAGCGAGGCATGCAAGACTCCCTCACGGCTTTGAAACAAAGTCCCCTACCACTGACCTAACGTATGATAACCTGTAAAAATGTGTGGGTGGAGATCAGCTACCTGTATTCTGTAACTAAGTTATTTCAAAATATCCAAAATGTGGTCTGTAACCGTAAACTACTTTGCAGATGATAAAAAATAGGTTGGCACCTTTTTTTCATCTTTCTGATATACCAAATAACTTTAAGACTTTTTTCTCCCCCCCCCGCCCCCCAATAAAATTCAGGTCCTACCTACCCCTTATTTAGAGCTATCAAGGACTAAACTGCTGGGCCACAGTGTCCAATACAAATCTAAAGAGAAATATTCTTCTCTAAAATAGGTAAAATCAAATGTTTGTTCAAACATGGTCATATAAAACATCCTTTAAAACAGATGAGAAAGAATCTCGTACTTCAGACTGGAAGGGACTCCAGGATGTCTCAACTTCAAACTACTGCTCAGATATGATCTCAGAACAGATTGTTCATGACTTTTTACAGTTGGGTCTTGAAAACTTCCAAGCATGAAGACTGCACGAACTCTCTGGCCAACCCACTCCACTGCTTCACTGTCTTCGTGGCGAAAAAGTTTCTCCCATATGCAGCTGGAGCCTCTCTTGTTTCAGTTCCTGCCCACTGTCTCTCATCTTCCTGCCACACGCCTCTGAAGAGCCTGGCTTTGTCCTCATTAACCTCTTTGTAGGTATTCAAAAACTGCTATTAGGTTCCCTCAAAGCCTTCTCTTCTCCAGGCTGAAGAATTCCCATTCCCTCAGCTTCTCCTCATGGCCTGAGTGCTCCAGCCCCCTGACCATCTCTGCTGAACTTGCTCAAGTTTATCAACATGTCTTGTACTGAATACAAATTAGAAGCTGAGGTGGCAAACAAGACACATACTAACACACTATTTCTCTCATCAATTCAAGAAATACTAGAGATGTCACTCCCATTGCTTTAAAGGTCATATTCTCACACATATATTCATACATATGAATATATAAATATATATTATGAATATATAAATATATTAATATACCTAGCAGTAGAATGAAAACCCACACATTCTGTTAGGTTTTCTTCTACAATGTTAAACAACAGAACTGTTTTTCTTCCCTATAACCAATTTTAAACAGGAGTTTGAGGAGGGACAGGATAGTAGTGAAGTAGTGTAATTAGTTCAAAGTGACAATCTGCTTTGTAGATTCTCATACTGTCATATGTAGGTACTTCTCGGATCATCGTATCTGTGTTTGTACTGTGGACACAACTACACTGCATAAAATAATAAATAAAGTTTCACTTAAATCATCATTTTCCCCCCACAACTCCAATTTCAAGTCTGTTCCAAAATCCAGCTTAAACAAAGGATCAAATCCTGAAGCCATTTAAATGCCACAGTTGGGTATCAATATAACTTTTAATTCACCTTTTCAGGATTAGATCAAGGCCTGGTGTCTTATTCTTAGCATTGGAGGAACTGCTTCTCCCCACGAATTTTCCAATAAATATTCTCAGTGTTGGTACCAGAACTGCAGAACTAATTAAATGCCAGATCAATTTTTCCTCTTCATACCTGGATCTTGCAGATTTGTGGTGCTAACAGGTTTCTTTAATTCATAGCCCAAGAGATACAGAGCAAGGCTGGGAGGACTACACTCAAGAGAGGTGATAAGGAGATTCAGAATATGGATCCTTGTTTCATGATGGATTCGTGCCTGCTTCTTTTCAGGCTCCAGCTCTTGATTAAAAAAAAAAGAGAGAGAGAGAAAAAAGATTAGGTGCAGAACGAAGCAATGAAATCCATTTAATGGAGTAATGCTCAGAGCCTTCAAGTTAAACACAAAAAAGCTAAGGTATCCACTTATATTAGTATAGAGGGATACAAGACCAAAATTTCAAATTACTGTTAAAACAGCTCTAAATATTACATCCAGAGCAATGTTAAACACTCATCTTCTGAAAACAGACTCAGTTTGTAGTTGGCTCATCATACTATGGACATATCTTAACAAGACATCGGAGCTTTTCATTCTGTTAAAGGTCCAATTCCACAGAAAACACCACAAGAAAATGGTTTTCTGACTTAAAAGCACTTTCTTCACCTCTCTCATTAATTTCATTCTATGCAAAAGACAACAGTGTAAGCCATTTTTAAGAAGCCCTTTTACATACCTTCATCTGGATTAATTAATTCTTCTGCATCTTCATTGTCCAAACATTCCACAAACCCAGCCATCAGCTTCTGGCTAATACTCTGTATTCAACAATGGAAGGATGGAAACGAAGACAATTTTAAGAGTATAAAAAAAAAAAATCTTTCATAATCCCTTCCATATAAGTTGACAGAAGTTCTAGACAAAAATTACATAACCTAGTTAATAAGCAGGAGTTAAGAGTCATAGCTGTTCCAAGCATAGGTTAGCTGTTAGTCACTGAACAGAAAAAAAAAAAATCTACGGTTGTTAAATACCCTAAATTATCCTCACAAGCTGAAAACTATAAAGTCAAGAAAAAGTCTCAGTATCTCAAAGAATACTGCCCTTTTCCTTCTTGCAAACATTCATGATTTTGTTATTTTCAGTTTTTGAAGGAGGTGCTTTTCACAATGCCACAGTAAAAGACCTTTCAGAAGTAGGCAGATATAAGACAAAATACAGTTTTAATGTATTTGATCTAGAAACGTTATCCTTTAAAAGTAACGTTATGGAGCACCAGTATTTCCCCACCAGTTTCTCTTTCCAGATCCAAAGAAACTGGCACTTACTTGATCATGTGTGAAATCACCAACTAGCTTTATCTGGATGTTGGAATTACAAGAAATACAGCACAAAATCTTAGCACTTTCGAAAGCCAGTTCAGGATTGCTGTTTCCATGATAAAGATACCTTCAAAAATACAAGATTATTATAATGAAATTGTTGAGAATTTTACTATTTCAAGATAGTAACGCACAGATGAGAAATTAAACAATCAAACTACATGAGAAAACATTAAGGCTACAAAACATAATTTCACTCCACATGAAGCACTTCACACTCCTTCACCAAAATGAGGGTAGTAGGCTGAGTAAGGATAATAATCTCTACTAGAATTTTTAGCATGCTTTTTATCCAATATCTATCCCAGACACTGCAGGATAAATTAAAACAACTGTTCACAGGTTCACGTAAGAAACATGGAGAATATACTTTCAGATCACGCAGAAACGAGCGTCACTGAAGACCAAAAATAACTAAAATCAACTACTGTGTGTATGCAACAAAGGTGAGATTAAAAAAAATTAAAGGCATCTTAAAAGGCACTTTTTTTTTTAAACTATTTGTTGACTACTGTTATGTGAAAAAAGCAATATAAATGAAAGACAAAAAACACATATATAGAAAGAGTTCCATTTTTTAGTGCATTCCATGTCAGAACATCACTGCTTTTTTTTATGCACTCAATTCTATTATTCATCAATGTTGGTTTGTCTGTAAAATTATCATAAAATCAAACAGTAACAGAAGGTGTCAGTGGGAAGTGGAAATCCTAAAGTTTCATGTTTGAAGCAGACTTTCAGATTACTAGACAGATACTTTAAATGTAGTTAACTAATGGACAATACTGTAAAACGTTTAAGTGGCCATTAGCAACCAAATGAAGTTTTACTCTTCCACCCTGTGACAATCAAAGTCTGGGGCAAACTGAAAACTATATGCAAGGGAATCACTGCGCATAAGGCACCCAGGAAGAAATCATGAGGGAAAAAAAAAAAATTCAGAATGAAAAACTACACATGCAGATCCCAATCTTGCACTAGACAATACACAGATCATACCATCTGTGAAGATACCTCACCCCACCAAAAAAAAAAAAAAAAATTTCAGAGATGCTCTGTGCAAAGAGAAGCACTGGCTGGTAAAACTAATGAAAGGACCAGGATCCAAACACTTCTGCACCTCCAAAACTCCTTCCTTCTCAGCACTTTGAACATACCTAGCAATATTCACCACATGATCTGCCTTTTTAGTGCGAGGATTGATTCCTTGAAGCAGCTGCTCCAGTGGCGTGACAATAAGGGAAAGGTGGCTCTCCCGCAACAGATCCATAAAAAGATTCTCTTTCTGTAGGGTTAAGTTTAGAAGTGCAAGGCAATACTGTACAGCTTTCTCTAAATGCTTTTTCCCTGTGGTGCACAAACAACAAAGAATCATAAGAAAAACAAAGGAGCAGTTAAATAAACTGCATTCATAAACCTCATTCATCAAGCCTTGCACCAAGAAAGAACTTGTCAGTCATTTACTACTCAGAAAATTCCCCCCAAACCACAATTTCTATATGCAAGAGAAACAACATCAAGCTGAAGATATGCAATGTCAGCTTTAAACCCTACTTAGTATGCATTTTACCTTCGCATGAAAAATAAATTCTAGGCACATACCAGGAAACGGAGCGTAAGTATCAAGCTGCTTAACCCCTTCTTCTAGCAAACTAAGGGACAGTTCCAGCATTGGAGACTCATTCAATAGATGATACATCAAATTGAATCCAGGCGGTTTATATGCTATTATCTCTTCCCCTAAAGAGAGGGCAGAAAAAAAAAAGTAACATTAATAGAAAAGACTTCCATTACTAAAGCTAGCCTAAGCTACAAAACGTAACCGCCCCTGTTGTTGTAAGCAACATCTAAACAGATGAAACATGATGCATACAAAGTCTTATGAGGTTTTCTTTACACTTCAGCCATTTAGCTAATTTTAGAAATCTGGGAAGAGTAGTCATGGCAATCACCACTAGTTTTCAATATCTAATAGCACAGTTTCAACTTTAACCAGGGAGACTTTCTTGAGTATATGTGACCTTGGATTCAAATCAATGCTAGGACTTTAAACCACATGGGAGCTACATTAAATGGTTTGCAAGACTGAAAAGCAACTGGAAAAAGCTTATATTCCCCCAAACTTGCATGAAGATCCTGGATGAGGGGAAAAAGCATTTCCAGAAATCAAAGCTGAGAAGGTCCACTGAACCTCTGATGCTCATAGTCTACAGATACTTGCATGCCTGTCGCAACAACGTATGCAAAAATGAAACTACTAGCCCAAAACTCAGTCCCTCACAAAACAAAACAAAAGGAAGAGTCAACACTCATGTTTCTGTTTTATCTAGTCTCCTAGTAAGCTATGGTGGATAAACGCAGCAAAGCGGTAAGAATCTTTTTTAATACGCAAGTAAGAACGAGGGTGCAGTTTCTTTTGGCATCAGCTTAAACAATCCCCTTCTTCCACTCATTCCATGTCTGTGCTGCCTGCTAACACGCCAACAGAATTGCCATGCCACTGTGGAGCCACACACTGAATCAATTCAAGAAACAGATCTAGGCAAAAAGATGGCTTTTAACCCATTTCTCCAATCTATCATGTAACCCACAAATAATCATCTAAGCTGAAGGACTAGGTGAGGACAGGAATGACCTAACAGAAATTGCTCAAGCCAGTTAAGCTGCCAGGAACTGTTTGTCAAAGTACAGGGCACAGAGGCCTCCCAGACTGAGGAGAGCTCACTGAAGAGGTATGTTTTAAAGTTGTTCCTCACTTAGGCAGTGGTTCTTATGGCTCTCTACTGTTACAAGCAAATCCACATGCATCAGGACGGCATTAAATTTTAAGGAGAAACCTAGGAGAAACTGTGTATTTAAAAGAATTTGCAGCCCAAATAAGTCGTAAATTTCCTATAATTAGGCAACTGCCATCCACTTCGGCCTTTTAAGAATAGTTGTCCAGAATTAAACGACTTCAGATCATAATTCTACTGCTGCTGTCTGCTCTGAATTATTAATATATCAATAATATTAATGTTACAGGATAGTCAAACACTCTGACACCTTTAAATTAACCCTGTGAACAGTGGTGATTTAGATAAAGACCAAAGAAGTCCAGAGGAACAAGCCCAACACCAAGGTGTTTAAGTGTCAAATGCTGCTCTTGAATCAAATCAGCAATGCAGAGACAAAAAGTCATCCTGCTAGTAGAGCTAGGGAAGTAGGAAACAGCGTACATGAAGACCTACTGAATCAGCAACATAGCTCCCGATAGTATGTGGACATTTTTTTAATGTCTTCCTGTCTTAAAAGCCTTGGTCTAGCTTTCCACCAGCTTGCCTGCAATATTAAACAATATCACAAGACAGAGGAAAAAGCAAAGCAAGTTACAACTCTGTCCGTGAACAAATGAACAAGTTCACCTTGCAACTCCACATATTGGTCTACAAAGTCTTCAAGCTGAGGTTCGTAGTCCCGCAGCAATTTGTAAAACACTTCCAGAACTACCTCAGCTACTTCCCACTGTAGATAATCAGAAAACAAAGAAAACATCATACACAGAATAAGACCAGGATGACAAAGAATACAACAGGCAGTGCAGTGATGGGTCACAAGTGTGGCATGACTGTCTAATTCCGAAATACTATCAAACACACTTCTAATTCATCATGCCAAATAATTTCAAAGGTCAAGCTTTCTTTCTGAAGTAAAATGTAACACTAAAACAGATTTATTGCCTCTTTCAGGCTCTATTAAACAACATACATATTTCTATATTGAAACTACAAGCAATAAAGAGTCTTTAATAGGTATACAGCAAGTAACAGTTCATTAATAGATTCCAGGATACAGTTTAGCACGCACTTTCATCCAGCAGGATCATAAAGGAAACTCACATTCCTTGGTTCAGCAAGTCAGAAATATTCTCTGGAGTAACAATGCGGAAAGGACAAATCTGACTTGTAGATTTGGGCATGTGATGTTCAGAAGTCATTAGCCATGTAGTATTGCAAAATCCTGTACAGCAAATTGAAATTCAGCAATAATACAAACTTCCTTTGTTTTGTTTGTTTGTTTTTTTAAAAAAAAAAGGTACTTCATACAGGCTCCTTAGAAGTAGTTCATAGATCCTGATGACCCTACGAGTTGAAAAATCACCTCTTTACACAATCAAAACACTATGAACTGCTCCAGGTTAACTCTGCTGCATCAAACTTGCACAGCTTCTCAAACAGACCTAAGCACATCAGCAGTGCCAAATCACTTTAACCACACTCTAAAAAAAAACAAAAAAATTCAAAGAAAATTACTTTTTCAGCAGCTCTCCGGTAAGCTCTGGTGCGGAATCGGAGAAACACAGCATCCCTGAGGAACTGGAGATAGGGGTCAAAGCCTGGTGGGCGGAGACCTGCTCCCAGGTTCGATGGGAATGAACTCTCTACTAGTGTGCTGATCAGTCGACAGAAGGCACGGGTTAAAGGATATTCCTCACATCGGGACTCAATCTCATTCAGTTCAACCTTCCCAAGAAAATAGCAGAAACAAGAGAAAAATCAAAGATTTTGAGGGAGGAAGAAACACGTGAGAACAAATAATATAAGGGCATCATCGGTGAATTACTTCAGTGAATTGACTTTGTTGCATTTTTTGCTAATGGTACACCACAAACCAAACAAAAGCAATGAAGCAACAGTACTGTCATTTCAGTTCAGCAATACACTCTTCATTTCTGAGCTACTAGAAGATATGCTTCAATATCTACATACTTTGCTTTTATTTACTACTTTTATTAGAAGTGAAGCTGTACTAAGATATAACAGAAGTGGGGCCAATTTAGCAAAATCTTAATAAGAAGCGCTCATAAAGGAATTTGAGGGTTTAGATGCTGCTCTGTTACGAGTATGAAGCTGCATTAGATTCATAAATGGATAAAATTTCCAGAAATTACAAGCAGGCCTGAGACTAAATTAAGCAGCAGTGAAACGACAGCACCTATCACAAGAGCTTTCCGTGGAAACAGCACCAGATGCAGCCTCTGCAAGTGTTTCCCTAACTCACATGTAGATGGTCAGAGAGGCTGCCTAAGTACAAAGAAACCCTTACCTCAATACCAACTGCTTGTCTCTGGCCTGGACTTCTCACAGTTTGTAATATCTTCAAAACAGAAAGAGAAATGAAAACAGGGAAACAATACATTTTGCATAATCAAAGTGCATCTCCATCGTTTCTATCAGGACTAAAACATACTCATCACTTTTTTACTGTAAAAGGCTTCCTAAATCCTCTTCAAAGGTAAAAAGCTAACATTTTTCTGTCTGAAAGGCTACATTATATGTTGTACACTTGTATGCTTCTAGCTTTATATCATCAAAGTTCTGCATGATGTTTAGAACAGATATTATTTTTGTCTTATATTGGCTAAGGGAAAGACATTTCCCTCGTTATCTCTTACAACAGTGTATTTTAAGGAGTATCATAAATTAGGAAGCAAAGGTGGTGAGCATTTAAAATACTATTATAAGATGTCATTCTTGTCAGGGTCTTTTTATTAGTAATTAACAATAAAACAGTCACAGTTCAAATGCCTCAAGTTTTTCCAAATAAAACAGCAATTAGTCTGAACCATAATACACACTATAAAATAAGACCATCACATTGTGATTTTTGAATTAACAATACCACGAGCATTTTCACTTGATACTCGCTTTCCCTAGGATTCATGTTTAAAATTTTTCTCTGAAATCAAGATGGAAGGGAAAAACCACTTTTTTTAATAGGCAGGGCTTTGAATATGTATCTGACATTTGCCATCTAAATGTGAACGTTGGTAATAATATCCTGTAAGTTACAATTAACTTCCTCTGGAAATTAAATGCCTGAAAGTGGAGTTTTTCAGCCAGTCTCTTCTTTCTATGAGCACCGCTCACACTGGAAGAATATCGCACACCCAAAAAAAAAAAAATCAAACCCCAAACCAAAAAATATGTAACCTGCAGAACATTTATTACTGATAACATATACTGAGGAAAAAAATCACATTGAACACACAAATCATATTGAACACACATGACTACCTGCCAAGAAACCTTATTTATGTAAAATAAGCACAGCCAATGAGATTTGAGGCATAAAATCATACTGTCATTTTCAAAACAATTTCAAAGTACAAACTGCATTAACTAAGTGAAAAAAAAAATCATAACAATGTCAGCAAGAAAATTTAGGAGGAAATGCAATACTATTTCAAATACACTGACAATTTAAACAGATTGGGATGCTATAGTTCTAAGCACTGAAAATCCTAAAATACCTGCGTATATTCCAGGGACTGCCAGAGCGAAGCAGCTATTTCAGGAGATTTTCCAAAAGCAGTAAGGGTTTCTAATAGCTCTGCTTTCAAAACAGGAGGAATGCTGCACTGCAGAAGTCCCAGAATAACCACTACTGGTGTCCACTGAGGGTGCTCACAGAGAGCCAAGCGAGCATTCTCACTCTAGGGAGTTAAACAGAAAACAAAACTGCAGATCCTTATTTTGAAGATTATCCATGTCTTACAATCTCTAACTCACAGTTCAGTATCAATGACTCTGCTTCGTACTTGAAGGTACACAAAACATCAGAAGAATGGCAGACCATTCCAAAGCAAACAATTTTAATTAAACAAAAAGCCCAATTTATGACTCACAAGTACTAAAATTGTGCCTATCCATCGAGAAAAATCATGTGCATAATATAGGCTTCTTATGACAACCCCAGTTATTTTATTTTTTTTTTAGTAGACACACAATAATGGAATTAGTCTTAAATAAGCTTAAGTATTTACACTCTAGTCAGCTTCTTCAAGCATTGGTAGAGGGACTTTACCAATACTTCTGTTATGAACTTACATTGCACTTGGACATTCGCTAGGAACTTACAGAATCTGCATGAGTCTTAGAGCAAAGTCATCACCAATGTAAGCTCATTTGAGATTCTCAGAAAAACCACTGGACAGGAACAAGCCTCTAGCCTCATCAAATGATAATTCCCTGCATCCTTAGAACAAATTTACTTCTTCCCAGGTTATGGTTTGATGATGCCAGGAAATCTTAGTTTTAAGAGTTCCCTTCTCCCCACGCTTATCTAATGCTGACATGAAAGCTCACATAGGAACAACCCGTTATCACAATCACCAAGGATAATTTTTAAAAAGCCTACTTAGTTTCACTAACCTTTCTTGTGTTTGTGTCAGCAAAACCAAGGGTATCTCACTACATCACATAATTTTTAGGCTGCACAGTCTGGTGAGGACTGAAGAGCCAAATTTCACACTAACCAGAATTACCCAGACCATTCACAACATAAAATCTGCATTGCAGTTGTATTCTCTTGGAAATCTCTTCCACTCAATTCAGAGCACATTTTACACTCTTTGTTTGAAGAGATTTTAAATCTAACTCTGGAGGCAAGTTTCACAGTTTCCTTGCCAAATTTCTACCATTTCCTTTTGAATTCATTTATTATTTTTGCCTTTTCAAACTCAATTAAATGGAAATAAGTTTCCTACTCTCCAGTCATTTCTTCTGAATATACCTCACTTCTGAAAGACATCTCCATGACACCAAAGTGTCAGGAAAGCAAGAAAATCAGTAACATCAGCAACACAGGAAAAGGCGTCATCTATCTCGTCCTGCATCACTCAGACTTAGTGTTTGGTTGTAACAGTTATTCCTGATGCTTCCTACGCTTTTGAAGTTCACCAATCAAATAACAAAAACAACTACTGCTAGGTAAGTTTGTCCTGCGTACCTTTTTGGTCATGTGAACTTCACAGCTCAATAATGATGTTTTGCAAGAGAAACAAAAAAGTATTAATAAAACCAAATAAAAGGTTACTTACCCAGTTTACTATAACAGTGGTCAGCTGTAAAAAGGCAATTAATCCATCCTGTTCTTTCTGTGTGATTCCTCGGAGAGGCAGGTGACGATACTGGACACTGTCTGCACTTGGCAAGTCTTTCCTTAAGTGCTCATGATAAAGCATCAAAGAGTGGAAGAAATGCTCCCAGGAGACAGGGCTGCCACCTGCTCCTTGGATGTTTTCCACTAGAAAAATGACAAACAGGTGACAAGATTTTCTTTCTACTCTTTCACAAAGTGACAAGCAGGGTACTTAAGTTTCAAAAGGAAAACTTTCTTATCTAGAGGAAAAAATAAAGTTCAGAGTAAAGCCACTGTTTCCATAATTAGTGGTTCTGGTTTGGGGTTTGTTGTTGTTGGGTTTTTTTGTTTGTTTTTAATTTTTAATAGAGACAGAAAGGCACTAATATGAAAAGCCAGTACAAATAAGTTTTCTCTTTTACAAATCAGAACGTTTGCAGCATTATTTCCAACTTCAAAGTAGGGATTTTTTTTCCAATCTGATCAATGCAAAATTCATGCAAAACACAGGACTGACCAGCATCTCCTACTTTATTAAAGTGCTATTACACTACTTGTATCAAAAAATTTTAACAAAGTGCTTCTGAAAAAAAGTAAGCTCAGGAAATATAACTATATCTACAAAATGTACAACTTAAAGTTAAGACATTACTCATTTTATACTTTACACTAAGCAATATTGATGTTCTGCATCTCTTGCAGTGTTAAGACACAGCTTTTTAAAGAAATGCATTATTTCATTATGTGAATTACTGGCTAAGGTACTCGGACATTCATTACCTAATCGGTCTTTATGTGGGGTTTTTTTCAGATTATACTTTTAAATGAACCACTCTAATTTCATGTTTGTACTAATAATGAAATATTAAAAGAATGAAGCCACAGTTCATCTCAAATGAGTCTTTTCTAAAGAAGAAGAGTTGAGAAAGAGCTGAAGCATCACTTTTCTTACCATGACTACTGCCATTGACTTTTAGCAAACTAAAGCAGTAGTGAGCACACTGAGGCCCACTAGCCAGTCCCCGCAGCATTTTCAAGTACGGGATGTAAATTGTGGAAGGAAGTAGATCTCCCATTTGCCTAACAAACTTTGACAAGACAACCTAGAACAAATAAAGATCAGTGTTTTAAAAAATTTTAAATTTCAGTATTTTAGGAAAACAACAGGCAGCCAAAGTCAGAAAATAGATTCTAATGTAATCGGGGGAGGGGGGATGAGG
>Ga0065711_1010332_pt1 | contig 18456 bp, 16 predicted proteins | sample Hoacrofraction12_FD_59098 | JGI IMG/M metagenome (GOLD analysis project Ga0065711, IMG submission 59098) | Hoatzin crop microbial communities from Cojedes, Venezuela - Epithelial fraction 12 v2 (version 2) | ecosystem: Host-associated > Birds > Digestive system > Esophagus > Crop | place...
AAAAAAAAAAAAAAAAAAAAAAAAAAAAAAAAAAAGATAAAATCAGAACTGGATAACTACCTCAAAAGTGAGCTTATTTTTCTCTTTATCAGAGAAAGGGAACCTCTGACACACCACATCTCTTAAATATTCCTCTACAAATTCCATTGTTTGTGCAAATCTCTCCTTAATTTCATCTTTGGAAGTTCCACTGCTATCATAGCTGAAGAGGAAAAAAACAACACAAAAAAAAACAAAAAGAAAAACACAAAACTTAGCATGCAAATACACAGGGCTTTCCCCCCCAATACCATTTTACATTGGTTTGTCAAAATCTAAGAAAATTTCAAGGCTGTTAAATAATTTATCTAAACGAGGGGAGTCAGGAAGCTGACACCATAATTTCCTGGCTTTTGCTGTTTTCTCCCATATGCTCATTCTGCACTATTTAAAAATGTCTGAGGAAAACAAAAAAGCGAATTTTGTCCCAATAAATAAAAAAAGAAACCCTTCTTATTTTAGTGGAAACAATGACAAGCTATGTACAGCACTAAGGGGAGCAGATGCAGCCAGGAGATGACGGATCTGGATCCTATTTTTTTCTCCAAATAAAAACAACATATATGCAAAGCAGACATTAATTTTTCTTAATACAAATCCTAGGTTTGTTTCTCAGCGTGTGCAGAGTGTGTGAAAAAGACAGTCCCCACCACCTTCCACTATCTATTTCTGATTTCCCATTCGATCGCGTATCACTGTTCAGCCTCTGCCAGGGCTGAAGCCGTTTGGGTTTTTATTTTGGCATTTAAAGTTGGATATGATCTACTGCATCTCTCTCAGCAAAGAAAACTGGGCTAGTAAGGAGGGAAGGGAAGGAAAAACCAGAGACCGATAAAGACCAGTACTAATACTGACAAGAATCAAATTCCTAACATTTAACACGAATTTTAAATATTCATTTTCTCCATCTGAAAGACTGAGTTCTGAACAGCTGAAGTACTACAAATTTTAAATTTTTTGTACTATGAAGAGTTAATACAAGCCTATGGTCGAGAAATCACGTCTCCAGTCCAGCTGTGGATTTGCACAGGTTTGTCACCGCTGTACAGAGTATTTTCCATCGGAGGTTAAGGAATGTGACTCTGTCCTCAGCACACCAGTTGTTTCAGCGCCTTCCCCCTTGTTTTTGCTTCTGATTGTGCGAGCTCCCGTATGGACAGTGTGCCCTGAAGAGTCTGTACTCGAATCAGATGTGGCAGGAGGGAAAATGCAATAGCCCTCCCTTGCATGTCACTTGTCCCCCTCCAAGCCAGAGGCAGCCCGTCGCTGTGGTCACGCGCGTGCCGGAGACGGACCCCGCGGCCCCACAGCCGACACCACGCACATGCAGGAAGGTCGGCCTGTTCTCAGGGAGATTCTCTCCAGCAAACATCACAGGCAAAAAACTACAGGGTTTCAATATGTTACGGATTTTTTTTCTTTTTTTCTTAGTTTATTTTTAAATATAAACAGTACAAATAATGCATGAGTTTGGGATTGATCTGATTTTGTTTTACAAATCAAGAGTGATGTAATTTCCTCCCCCACACCATTCCAGCAAGTACTTACTCATCAATAGCAATTTCGGAAGGGATCTCGGACCACAGACGAGCGTACTTCACTGGTGTTACTTGTTCCTGGGGGTCACGATCAACGTGCATGTGAAGCATCAGCCGGCAGAAAGATGCCCTCAGATCATACGGCAAGTTTTCATCAGACATGCAGCGGAGAATGAGGTCCACATCCAGCTGGCCAGATATTTCATTTATGGCTAAGTACTGTCGATCAAGGCACATTCTAGCAAAGAGGTTTAGTTGGTATCTTCAGGGGGAAAAAAAAAAAAGAATAAAATAGATAAACAGACTGCTTATACTTTAATCTCCAGAAACATCCACCAGGTATAGTACCGATATGCTCTTATCTGTATGAACAGAATGAATTTTCCCCTTTCCAGTAATATAGCTATGCTTCTTAAGGAAAGAATAAAGTACTTCTCAAACACTAGTAAACGGTAACAGTGGAAAAATAGAATAAAAGGAGTCGTCGTATTTTCCTGAGAGTTACATAGAATTAAGTAACGCTGTTTATGAAAGCTACAGCAGAATCCACAGAACACCGAAGGCAGCTCAGCTGGAACACCAAACACCTCTCAAGGCCAAACACCTCTCAGCGATGCTGAAGCCACAGCTGTCCACTGAGGCAACAACGTAGATGGACTATAAAATGAGTAAAAATTAGGAACCTGATGAAACAACTGCTGAGCTCTGCTCCCTTCAGTCAAAGAACTGGTAGAGAAAAACTAAGCTTCATTCCTAGGCTTTTCAGTCCATAAGCCAAAAGCAACCAACGGGCCTTTAAGGTACGCACGCTCAACAGGCTGGTCATTCGCCTTCGGCCATAAAGCACGTGCCCGACATTCACGAGTGTCCGTACCAGGCTTGTGTTGAATCGTGTCAACTGTGAGGTTTCCTAAACACTGCTCCCAAACAGTGAACATCTAACTGCGAGCAGACTCCTTCTCACTCTCCGCACTCCTCGAGGGAATTTGACTAAACCTTATCGTGAACTCTTTTTAAGCATGTTCACGAGTCTATAACCTAGAGTAAAAATAATAACACTATCAAGGCTGTCTAAAAACAAGTGCAAGAAAATCTGTTTTGAAAGCAGCTAGATCTTTTTTATAAAAATCTCTATAAGAGGTCTCCTTTGGAGCTGAGCCCTCCAATAGGCTCAAACGAAAACACGTATTAGGAGATCTACTGCAAGAACCATTTCAATGGAAGAGATAATGCAAAATAAGATAGCTATTAAAAATAAAAAACTCTAGTTGTACTTTCCGCATCACCACAATCGAGTCCTTCAAACTAACTCTCAGAAGTTTCAACCCAGACACAGGAATTTGGTCTGGGCTGAAACCTGATCTTACGCTATGCCAAGAACTTGGTGTCTTGTCAAGTCATCTGGAAACATCGCTTCATGTCAGAAACTGCTAAAAGCATAGCTTAAGCCGTACAAAAGAGCACTGCACATTAATCAAGCCAAACCTGTGGCATTTTTGTAACTTCATGTATCTTCCTGCTGAGAACTACAGGACCAATAAAGGCTTTGAGCTTAGAAAGAAATTTGGCAGGCAGGGAGAACAGCAGTGACTTCTCTAAAATCAAAAGCAAAGCCACCTGCATGCTGAAATCCCGTCCTTCCCACAAGCAGCTGTTCACCCCAACCACCATCGGAATCCAGGCACCCTCAAGGGTCAACGCGCAGGCCCTCTCGCAGCACCCCCTTCTCAGGAAGCCAGGCAGACGTACAGGCACTGAGTGCTGGGCAAACTCCACGCACCCTACGGCTCAACTTGATTATTTTTTTTTTTTAAATTCAGTTTAAACTTGCTCGTGTTGATAACTGGAGTTCTCACCACAAATAACTTTGTGCTTTTACCTCTCCCTTCAGAGAGACTTCATCCTCACTCTCTAATGGCTACTTAGTCCACGAAACCAGTATCCTTTCCCCCAGACCAGCTACAGCCTACGTACCACAGGCTTCCCCACACAGCCTGGAACTTTGCTAGCCAACTACTGCACATGCTGTTAACCTGTAGTAGCTGAGTACGTCCCGATCTTCCTTCTGCCCTTCCTTAGCATCCTGAGCCAACTCTCTGATACTCTTACTGCGGATTTCCTTGTTACTGTCTCTCCAGAACAACCACACTTCTTCCTCATCTTCTCCAACTTCCAAGGCGTTTTCTCCACTTGACACTTCTTCGAACTCGAATCGAGAGAGGACCAGCCTGCCAGAAGGAGGTTAGGTTAGGTTACAAACCGCCAGCACCCAGGCAGATCTTTTACAACATTTCTTTCCAGACATTTGCTAAAAAAGACACCTGCTAAAATGTACTGGTGACATAGAAGTAACTAATGTTATGGTCTCACCTGCGTTCAGAAAACACAAATTTCATGCCTCAACTCTGTGAAGTAAAAGCAGAGTATCTTACTCTTTCAGCAGTAGCAATTTACTACATGAAATCTTTGGGGTTTATTACTAAAAGCATTATGTTAGAATTAATTTAGATTACAAGCTTTCCATTCAGTCTCTAAAACCCCCAATATTTCAGCTTCATTCAACTGATGAAGCTAAAGAAATAAGGAAGTTAAAGACACGTCTAGCTGACTTTCAAAAACATCTTTACAGGAGAATTGGTTCAAAGATCATTCAACAGATCAGCAAAAGATTTTGTAAAAAAAAAAAAATATCTGAAAATCAATTAGTTCTGCATCTCATAAATGCCAGCTGGATCAGAATTTCTTTCTGCTTACACGGTGAAATAACTGGAAACAAATCAGCTACTGAAACCAAAAAGGCTTTGGGGGCTTTTAGCTTTTCAGCAAAAACACCCATGCATCTGAAAAAAGAGATATTAAATACACCAGGATAAGAACAAATAAGTGATGTAGCAATTTTAAGTGGTGGTGGAAATAGAGACTTTACGATTTTGTGAAGAGAATTAAATGTGCAAGAATACTCTCATCCATTAGTGTTTTAAAGACTACCTGATAAGACCTGCTTCCTTTCACAGTATTTTTATAATGATTATCTATGCCCTATTTAATGCACTGAATAAAACCATCTTTATGAAAGACAACTGGGATTTGGTGCCTGCTGTGATCCTTCAGCAACGGCAGGGCCGTGCGGAGAGCTGGAGACCAAAATCCTCACGGCAGAGGGAGAAACGGGCGAGCCGAGACGCATCAGCTGCACGCCGAGCTCAGTGGGCACGCACCCAAGACGGGCTCGCTTGCTTCAGACAGCTCACGGAGGAAAGCCCGAAGCCCAGAGGAGGATCAGGCCCACCAGACCCTGCACACCTTCCCGCAAAGTCTGTCTACTTTGATCAAACGTGAGATACCCGAAAGATTTCTCTGCCTGCAGGACTGAGGCTGCACATGGCAGACGTCTGCTGTCATCAATACCCGTCTACTGTGTATTGGAAGAGGACCCCACGCATACTGAACTGCTTTCTCTAGACGTGCCAGCAGTGCTCGCAGCTTGGCATCACCTTCCTTCTGTTTCACACTAGGAAAAGCATCTTTAAAGGCATCAACTTACTTGGTTTCAATGAGAATGTCTGCATTTGCTGGATTCAGCACGGCTTTACAAATCAGCTCCTGTGTCACTGGAATAGACTTGTTCATGGAAACGCACAGATCGGAGAGGTAATCCAAAAACCTGTTGGAAAACGCACGCCAGAAGGGTATCAATCCTTGTTGAGATCTAGACTGAAGCAATCTACATTTCAGAAAGAAAACATTCAGAACTCCATTTTAACACCGCAGAGCGAGACTGCTGCCCGAGGGGGAAGTTCTGGTGAGTGCCAAAAAAGCAGGGAACTAGCTGTGCTTCCTCACTAGCAAGCTGGCAGGTACAGACTTATCTCAGAAGGTTGAGAGGAAAAGGGTAATCATAAACTCCGACACTTTGATCTCACCTGGGCTCCCTATTTTTCCTCACGAGGCTAACAAAAGTGTCAATCTCGGCAGCGGTGATGTGCTTCTCCAAGAGCTTGCGATTGTTATGAAGCAGTGCTGTAATAGTGTCCTCAGCCAAGACGTCGTAGCCAATTTGCTTCTGCATGAAGCCAAACTGCTTCGCAATGTATTCCTTCAAAACACAGCGGGAAGAAGGAAGGCGGCGTCATTAATTCTCAGAATTTAAGAAAATGCTCAATAACAGAAAACAGCAAGATGTTTGTCAATACCATCATCCCAAGAAACAAAGTGGATTATATTCAAATTGTTCTTCTTTTGACAGACAACAAATGGTGACAGACAATGTCAACACCTCCCTCCCTCCCAGGCTAGACACCACTAAGGTATTTATCCTTATCTGATAGGAGTTTGTTTCTAATAAATGGCAAGAAAAAATGAACAGCCTTAATACACAGGTCAACTTTTCAACGGAGTTTGTAGTACCCCAGAGTGAAGCAGGTCTTGTAACTCTCCTGGATTTGACAACAGTTCTGTTGTTTTCTTTAATTCCCCTTAGACCTGGTACTAATTACGCTGCATACAGTCTCTGATGAAAAACGCCAGACAGAGTGAAACTGAGCAATCCAAAACTCTCTTGCTGACTGCGGAATCACAGCACGGCATAGCACGGTTTCATTACTGGGATGCAGCTTTTAGTTTTTTTGAGCACTGGAACAACGTTAGCGTCACTGAGAGCTACAGACATATTTCAAACCTGATTCTTTCTGTAGTCCTGCTGAGAGTGCCGCAGCACTCTGTAGCAAAGCCGGCAGATGTGCCTGAAGGGAGCATGGCGCTGGTCTCCAAGCTCCTCCAACCGCAACATCGGGCCATCACCGCTGTCCGTAAATGGTGCTTGCAACAACTTGAAAATCTACAGATTTATTAAAAAACAGATTAAATCCCATGAGACAATGCCTTCATCTGATTAAAATTAATGTAAAAGCACTGTGTCAGTGTCTTTAAATTTCTAAAAGGTACATCAGAATCCCCTACAGCTACCAAGTTTGTTTCTCGGCCATAGAGTAGCCTGGGCAGAAGACAATGTTGTCACCTTTATACAACCCTGTATTCTGTAATTTTTTTTCTTCTAGCAATGGCACGCCTACAGTCCACCTCCAAGAGCCTGCTGAAAGCCAGAAACTCAAAGGATCTTTTGGTCCCAATACTCTGGCCAGGTTCTCTATTATTAGGTTCTCTTTTCTGACAACACTTCTTGCAGGCGTTGTTTAGAGACAAGTGCAGCCTACCTGCTTTAGAATATTCTGCTCTCTCATCAGTTTTTGCCGTTCTCTATTAGGTTTAGAAAATACCACTTCAAGAACGTCTTGTCCAGAATTAGTTCCACCCGTAACGAAGTAGACCAAATCCTCCAATAATTTGGTAACAGATCTACAAAAGGGCCAGAAGTGGTTAATACAAGACCACAAATTCTATCTGATGAAAGACCAATGTCAGTGTAAGTTTACATAGATTTCAAACTGCTAAGCGAGAAAATAGTATCAGTTAGAGACTGCCTCAGATGCGGGATAAAGCACATCGGTTTGGACAGAACTTCAAGTTAGGAACTAATGCTCCCTTTTGCTATAGCCTTACTGTCTAAGCTAAACCATAGCAGCAGTAAGACAACAATATCACTCTCAGGCAACTATCTGCCTGCCAAGTTCTATCTGGCAGCTCTTTAAATTGCTAGAAAAAAGAAATAAAAATCAGGTGACAATGTCTCCCAAGGCCAGGCAAAAGACATTGGCTGCAGAAGTACACAGGCCCTGGTTTTACACAGCCGACTCTGCGCTCTTTTTGTGTGGCCACGCACTTTTCACGGATATTGTCAGAGGATTTGTGAGAAGTCACATGCTCAGTCTTCACAAGACGGATTATAAATTCCCACACTCCATTCGCAAAGCCCATCAAGAAAGGTATGCTGCGGATTACTCCTCCGAGTTCCCAACAACAGTTCTCATGGTCCCATTTCACAGAGCAACAGGGAGGGTGTGACAGAACGGGCTTGAGAACCTCCACTATGGGCACGTCAACAATAAGACCCATCAACTTCATTTAAAAAAAAAAAACCTAATCATGTAGGAAACAAAATCCCTCTCCTGAAGATAGCATACACAGATAAAATTCTCAAAGAAACAGTTACTGCATAAAGGAAACAACATTATCTGAACCAGATTCTTGCCTCCTCACCTTCTTTCATTCTGGGTTATTGTTCCCTTTTCCAACTTGCCAGCAATGGAACCTAAAACCTTACTTGCATCGTTTGCAAAATCCAAGTCCCGAACCTCTGCAGGGGAAACTGGTACTATAGCAAAAGCTTCTTTGTCCTCTTTCACTGGAGAAGTACCAATCTGAAACACAGAGAAGCTTATCACCAAACCAAGAGGCAGCAGACAAAGCAGTGATTCACACACTCAGTGATAACAAAACAGCAGCAAAGCCACGCTCCGCTTAGACTGCGCGAGGCTACTGATGAAGTCAAACTTTGAGAACAGTACCACTCTCTGTGAGCTCAAAGGTGTCCCTGCATCCAGAGAAACGTCAGGAGAGACTGCAAAATGCTGTTGTAAACACCGGAAAAAATCCTCCTCGTGATGACTGTCGTACAGCAGAAATTGAACAGCGTAACCAGCAAACTACTGTGAAAACCTGACCTTTCCCATAAGACGTTTTGCAGAGGCACTACTCATTGCTGTCACGCTGCTCGACAAACGCAGCAGTCTCAAGGGACTGGAGCTTCTCCTACCAACAACACTTGCACAGATGTATAGGAACCAAAGGACGTGCTTATAGAAAGCAACAGGACTTACTTTGAGCATCACCGGCTTCTCCTCTTCTTTATCAATAGGGATATTGGTACTGTGAACCCAGGTGTTAGTGCAAAGGTGTCTAAGTCTGACATAAGAGTTTCTGAAAAAGTCAAATGTTTCAAAGCATGAGTCAGTTTCCCAGACGGGAAATCTTTGCATTGTTCGAATTGCAAGACGTTGGCAGCAACAAGAGGAAAAAAAAAAAAGTGTCATCTTTATCCGTGCTGCATACCACAGCAGGAATACGACTCTTCTTTCCTTATTCTATTCTATAAGTTCACCTTAAGAAGTCTTCTTGTATAATGAAATAGATTCTGCTGTAAAACAGAACTACATCTACGTTTTGCTGCTGTAACCCAGCTGCGGCACAGTAACAGCTTAAGCCTCTGCAAGTCCTCACATTTCCACACGCTACAGCGCATCCGAGCTGTCAGCCTCCTCCCTTACCTTGTACTTTTCAGCCCACAACTCCCTGATATCTATTTTATATTTTCTAAACTGAGAATTTTTTGACTCTGTATAGCTACTCAATGTTGTACACGCATCAGAGGTCCGTTAAGATACCAGAACACGAGACTAGCGTGCAACAATTTTCTCTAACAGAAGTCCTATGGGGACAGCAGTTCCCAGACTTAGTTTTCTCCGGTAGCTCTGGCAATGACACTGCTTTGCGTGTACCAGTCTTTTGATAAAAGATACCAAGCCACGGACAGATGAGCCTCTCGGGCCAGGAGAAGAAACAGCCTCTCAGCTGCAGCACAACCTCCTCTCCCCACACAACCGTGGCAGCCCAAAGGACAGAAGAGGCAGCCAGGACGGCTGCTTTCGCTGACCGTGTTAACTTCTGCTACCTTAGGAGTATCTGATGATTTAGAGTTGCTTAGATAAGGAACTAATATGCTGTGCTTTCTCCGGGGGGACAGACAGCAAAGAGCCTGCGTGCAGGCTGTGTGTCCTCGAAAGGTACAGCATCTTTTAAGTAGCAAGAGGTACCACAGGAACAGCAAAGGACATGTAAACAACAGAAAATGAAATGCTAAATACTTGATGTTACATCCTAGCTAACATAATACAGACAGGTCATGGGAGTGGCTTGCTAGGACGCCCAAGGCTTTCAGTCCCAGTTTGTTCACTGGCAAGAAAGTCACCTAATCTCGATTTTCCCATCTCTAAAATGGGATTCTGTTACTTATAACTCAATTGTAAAGTACTAAAGTGAATCTTCAGGCACTTGCTAAGTACTTCTTTATTAATTTGAGGAAGGATCTTAATGCCAAAGAATGTAAAAAAAAAAGTGGGAGACAGCTTTACCTTAAAATGAACGAATAATAATAAAAAAATCCAAGTCCAAAGCAGACAGTCAGTTCTAACAGTATGTTTAGCTGTACCTGGGGACAAGGCTGTCTCCTCCTCGCAAGGTGGTGGGGTCCAACTCAAATATGGAGGAGATATCGTTTCCTTCAGGCACAGACACCAGAGAGTACGCCATCTTCTCCTGAGCACTGTGCAAGCCTCTTCTGGAGGCATCCTGCTCAGGGTCCAGCTGCGGAAGAAGTCCCATCAGTCAGACCAAGCCCTCCAGACCCACCTGCCTAGTGTTAAATAGATGTGTCCTGTAATTTGCAGGCATCACTCTGAACCACTCCAAGTACCAGCTAAGATAGCTGGGCTTTAGGACACCAGTAAATCTGACAAGTCGCTTATCTCTCAAACCATTTCTTCACCTTCCCTAGTGTTAACAACTTCTGATTATTTCTGAATCACAAAGACAGTAAGTCCTACATCACAGAGGTTATGTCCTGCAGACAGTGCCAGAAGAGACTCTGAATCCCCCGGCCATCCACCCCACAGCGCACTGGAACTCTGACTCGTTTCAGACGACCCAAACCCACCAAGCTCCCCACCCCTGACACTACTGGCTTTTGAAATGTATTCGATGTACCACAGCTATCATTCTAACAAAGTAATTATGTGAGCTGCAACTACAAAATCCACCAACACTACGCACCAACGATCTCGCTGGGAAATAATCAACTTCAGCAGAAAAACAGGACTTGCACCTATCAATCACAGACAAATGACACACCAGCTAATCCAGAGGTCAGCTGTCTTGCTGGTCACACGTCGGCTTACGATGCACTCGAACACAATGACACGCTACAAAGGACATGGGATCAGAAGTATCTTTATTTCCAAGGTGCTAGCAAATTACCAGCCTCCTTTAACAAAGTAAAGATACTAACATCAACTGAGTAAAATCGTGGATTTTCAGATGAGAGGACACAAGGGTAGGAAAAAAATAAAGATAAACTAGGAAAAAGGCACAACAACTTTCTCTAAAACCTTTCCTAGGGAACTACTGGTTATCACTCGTCGATAAAAAGGTGCTGTCTGACACAACACAGGACCAGCTGCCCATCACACCTAAACCCTAGATGTAATTTTCAAAGTGATCAAGCCACCAATTTATCAGCTCCTCTGTGATCCTGGCACCAGCAGAAGGCAGGCACCCAAAGCGATCAGCACTCAAGCACCTGTCTTTCAAAGTCCTGGCGTCAGGCAAGGCAACCCTCAAACACACAGAACAGGTATCTAACATCGCTTGCGCCTCAGCATACTCTGCAAGTAGCACATTTGTAGTCAATGAACTTGGCTGCCAAGCAGCGACATTCAAAGTCTGATTTGCACAAGGGAACAGACAGCTAGCTGTATGGAACAGAAATACACATTGGGAGTGTGCCTTCAAGAGAAGGAGCAACCGTACACTGAGTAGAGTCCATCTGGAGGCTTTACACCAGGAGAAACTCGCTCACTTGGAATGAATTCTCCAAGTTTCAGCTGCCTCCTCCATCCCCACGGCAAGGCAGCTGCTCTGTATTCACGATTTGTACTTTGGAAGACAACTGGTCAGTTACTGACACTGTGGCAAAGCCAAAAACGAGCAGTAAATCCGAAAGCAGGTAACGGGGCAATCTGGGCAGAACTAAAACTTCAAGCCCAAAGCTGACAAAAGCAGTCCCCTTTCACGTTCCAGGGGTACAAGCTGGCATCTCGGCCATGCCCCTTTAAAGCCCATCCTTGTACAGCTCACCGAGGTGTAAGGAGAAAACGGCAAGCAGCCACAGAGCTGCGCTGAGAAACCTGCCATCCTGCAGACGGCTCACAGTTGGATAAAGCTGGATAAAGCAGCCTACACCACCCTGTCAGCAGCCAATGTTAAACGATGCAGCGATCCTCTGTCAGAAATGAGCTATGTGCTCCTGCTCCTACTCTTTATGGTCCATTTTTGCCACCTAGTGGTAAGGAGACCGAGCAGGGGAGAACCAGCACAGCTCCGAAGCCAGCGCGTTATCGTCACGACTGCGCTGCTGATCAGATGGGGACATCAGCGGAACGCCAGTAGGATGGATAGCTACGTAAAAGACACTGATTAACCTTCCAAAAGTTAATCTAACAAAATAGTTCAATGTTGCATCCCTCCCTCCCCCAACAATAGCTTTGTGTGTGGTGGGGTATTTTTTTGTTCATTTTTTCATTTTTCCAGTATGTTTACTGAAGTCAAGCTGTCAGAAGATCAGTGTTTGCTGCCAAATACCACCAAGAACTAATCAGGATAACAGTGCAGTATCTGGGGGCAAGGATAAGCATTTTAGTGGCCAGGCTGCAATGACAAATCCTTTTAGGAGGAAAACTCCACCTCACAGCATTTCAAAGCACTGAATTTTTAAAAATCGGAGGAGTGGTTCTTTTTCATATCCAAATGGAGCAAATCTTCCATAATACAGGATAAGTGACCAAGAAAGCTGCATAAGCCGACATTCAAATCCAACTACAAAAATGTGAGCCACAAAGGAAAGTGCTGTTCCAGTTTTTTTTTCAACTACTGAAGCAACACTGTTTCCCTGTGACACCAAAAGAAGCTTCTCTTAGTACAAAGCACCAGCACACAATCTTTGACACAACAACATTTACTGAAAACACCACAGACTTGCTTTCACAGGAAAATCAGAAGAATGGCACGGAAATCATTCTCACCCCACCATTCTTGCTCCCTAGACCCTTTACCCTGGCTTTCCTGTGACAAGCTAACATGAGAGATGGAACGCATCCCTTAAACATGGAGGTCAGGCGACTGACTAGCACAGCACTCTGTGAACACCCCGTTAGGGACGCTTGCCATCTGGTGTCACCTGGAGCAACTTGCTCCTCAGACCTATGTCAGAGAGTGCTTCGAGGAAGCAAAGGTTTGAGAAACAGGAAGACAGAAACAGAGCTGCTACAAAGGGGGGAGGCAAGGGGGTCCAGGTAATGTATAAGTTCAGCTCCAAGTGCATTGCTCTTTACTAAAGCCTAAAACAGATGAATGGATAGGCCTTAAAAGCCTTCAGATCTTTCTCAGTTTTTTAGTTTCTTCACTAGCAACAAAGCCTGGACCATTTAACGCACCGGCCAGGTAAATACCCGGGCCTGTGTCAAGCCCTCCTCAATCAGCGGCAAGATCATACTCTTGCCTATACTTACTGAGGATTGACACTCCAGGTCATCTTCCTCATAGTCAGGGTTTACCTGATGAAACAGAATCACAGGCACGTCAAAACTCTAACAGAGCTGGAAGCGGGAAACAACCTCGGTGCGGTCTAAACTTCTTTTGTGGAAAACGCACTCTGCTACAGCGCTACCAGGCATGCAGAACAGACACGCCGCGCACACCGACGCACGGCTAGTCGGGCATCTCTCTGTCCGTCAGTTCAGCAGCAAGGTAACCTGCAAACATGCAGAGAGGTTCATCTTGTTCGGGGTAATCACCAAAGGAGCAAGATGGGTAGAGAGTTACCAAGTCTCAGGGTTTGTATTTTTTAAATCCCAAGTGGAATTTCCAACCAGGAATTACTGGCTTGGCAGAAATCTTTTAGAACAAACACTGTTCTAACTGTGGATCAGGAGAGCAGTCTCCCCTGGTATATTACTGCATGATGTAAGACCATGATTTTATTTGGGCTGATTAGCAAACCCAAGATTTACTGGAAACGCTCTACACTGGATCACTACTGAAAAGGATTTGCAAGTGTGCATGTGACCAAATGCTGCGTTTTTTCCAATCTGCTTATCAGAAGAATATAAAATGGGATATTTAATCTGGACTTCTCCCACTGCAGCTCTCGGGTCAATACTGTGGGCTGAGACAGCCATTCTGCCCTGCTACGCACTCTTACATCCAGGACAGCTTTCACTTACAGAGGTTTCTGTACTGGCATGTAGATATATCCATGCTTTCCAGTAAATACAAGTAGTTCTAACAAACATTTACAACTGTTAAGCAGCAAAACTTACAAAATTATAACCCTTAGACTTTTTTTTTTCTTTTTTGTTTTAAACAAAAGATCTTGAAATCTTATTTCAATGGGGGAAAGATGTCCACTATGGAGAAAGAGACTAATTTATTTTGCGCTTGGACCGCTAAGCATTACCTGCAGTTCTTAGAAGACTGGTCTGAAGTCTAACTGCATTTTCATCTTACATTCAGTTCTACAGTTCTGCTCGGAAATCAGTCATTCAAGAGAAACTAATAATAGTCGAATTCATTTTCCCCCAAAGGCTCTCAGCCATTTACAATTTATTCATCAATGAATGAATCCATCCTGATTCTACTGCCCACATGACAGGATACTATTTAGTGTCTATTCTTTGCAAGAGAAGAGTTCTTGCCCCTAGAATTCATACAAAAAAGTGAAATAAGCTCAAGACTACTCCCGCACTGTGGTATTCCTTCAAGCCTCTTTCACCTTGTTTTCTATGTTTAGCCACCTACTGCTGTGCTAAGGACCCAAACACCACTCTCCTCCCCTCCCCTGTGTCAAATTTTAGGGCAGGAAATGAAAGATTTTCAGAAGGTGTAAAAGGAAGGAAACACCGTGGAAGAAAAGGCAGAGCTCCTAAGCAAGCCCCAACACCTACCTCTGCCGCCAGGTAGTGTCCAGTAGCGAGGTGTTTGAACCTGAAAAGGCTGTTCCAGTACCCCGCGCCACCGCGGCAAGGATCGTGCTGCACCACCTGCGAGGAAAGGGAAACCACACTTACGCCCTACGCCAGCGGCCTCCCTTTCAAACACGGCATTTAAAACACAACAAGGAGCTCCAGAAAAGATGAAACAACCTTTCACAGGTCAACAACACCGACCAGTAAATGCTTTGAGCTGGCTACGGTTAGTTCAGTTCAACAATTTCTGAATGATGGCAGGGAGATTACGGTGCAAGCTGGCAGAGAAGTAATTACAGAAGGTGCTCTTGGTGTGCACGTGTTGCTTGGTCTTGAAACAAACTTCCTGAGGAAATGCAACAAATCCTCTACCTTCCTGGTATAACTAAGTTTCAACATTCTTGAAGGGGATGAGGGAAGACACCTGGAAATATTTCATATGCAACGGTGCTGTACAAAACAATATGAAGACCGTCATATTTACTCTCTAACTTCTGCTGAGGCCAGCAGAGCCTCCAGCATCAGAAGATCTGCTGCTTCGTGTCGGCTGCTCTGTGGGCACAGCGGCTTCCTTCGGGAAAACCCGGCACAGCTGCCCTGAGCCTTTCAGGGAAGCACTACCTCACCTCTGCCTCGCCTCCACCACCGGTAACTGCACACACACGGAGAGTTACCGCAGCAGCTACTGACGTGTTGTAACATGCCAAGTAATGTTAATTGGAAGTAGGCTTTCGATTCAAATATGGGAGAAGCTATATATCAAAGCAGCCACTTCTGGAAAAAGAATATGAAAACACCTACCCACCGTTACACTTATACTCATGATTCTCACACGTAGTTTGCATGGCAAACATTTAAAATCATAAACCAACTCTAGTAATACCAATAGATTGAGGATATTTTAAGAAGCCAGTGATGGCCAAGGTGTTAGTCACTCTATTTAAAAGCCAAGTAAATTAAAAAAAAAAAGGACCAGTCCAGACAAGCAACGCACGGAGACTAGCAAAGGGTTGCAACCTCCTGTGAAATGAGGATATGCATAATCACATTATTCCACACCAAAAACAGAGTGTTCGGTACACTCAGCAGGACAGTTGAAATTGTTAGCTGGTGTTAAATTTTAGTGACTGGTAAGAGAATGACTTCTTAGATGCTTCTCTGTCCCGTTGTTCCGAATTGTCACGAACCCGAATTTAAGAGCTATCTGCTGCACCATTAAAGATCAGAACTCTGTTTTTTGATTTTGCACAGAAAGCACAGTAAGTAAAGAAATTTTAAGATTAAACTTCTAAGAGCAGGAAGACTTTTACCTAATAAAAGAAATCCAGATACTCTGTTTTTCAACAGAAACAGTAATTGTTCCTACAAAGCCACCCCCAGCCTGGGGTACAATTCTTACCTCCACTTCCCACAGGGCTTTCGAACTGGTTGCAGACGTGGCCGACTGCCTCCCCGTCGTTCTCAGGAAGACATGCTGCTTCTTCCTGTGCTCATCGCACGTCAGAAACTTCTCCTGTTCCGCATGGAACAGCCGCACCACATCCCCCTGCCAAAGCCCAGACAGCACCATCAACGCAGACGCCACCCAGCAGCGAACGAGTTACCAGCGAGCAGAGTTTGGAGTCTTACCCCTTTGAGAATATCATCTTTGTTATCGCTCCATTTCATGAAGAGGACTATTTTCCAGCTTGTATTGCAATTCACAGAGTTGACCTAAAAGGAGAACTAAAACCATCAGTCCCACTGCCTTGAGCCCACACAAGATACTGCCATGAACTACTGCCTTTTTCTAGACAATTTTCAGCAGAATACTGCAGTCCCTGCTGCATTACTCTAGAGAAGGAAAGTCCTGCCTGTACTTACTCCAGAACAAGTAACTACAGAGCTGACTTGCTAGGGAGTCACTTGCTACACATCACTGTACCACCACTTCTGATTTTGAAGAAAAATCTTACTTTTAGGCAGTCAAGCAAAAGAGATCAGACTCAACCCTCTGTCCAGCACCCAACAGATATGAGGAAAGTCTTAGTAAAGCAACTTAACACATTGCCGATAAACAAGGTAACCATTCCTAAACAACGCCACAGGTACCGACCACCTTGCTGATCCTCACAAAACAAGTCCAAGCAGGTTGGTCAAAAGACAGGGAGGGTTTTAAGGCTGCTCCAGCGGTGTCGACCCGCCCTTACCTCATTGCACCCCGGGTTATCAACCAGCTGATGACTGCTGGCGTGGAGAGGCTGCCCAGCGTTGACGGGATTCAGGACTACTTTGTCTCCAATGACAACCTGTAGATAAGTGCAGCATCAGACAGAAATATGCACCCTGAGAAAGCTCTTTTTCTTTCTTTTTTTAACGGGAGCGATGGGAGGAAATCACCTTCTTGCAGTTTGGAGAGATGCCAGTCTGAGTATGAAAACCTGCATTCTGCTTGCTTCAGAATTTAGCTCACCATATCCCAGTCTTTCAGGCAGAAAAAGAACGCCCTACACTACTGCACTGAGAGGCTTGCCAGAGAAACACAGCCTGCGTTCTGGTAACTAACCTATCTGCTGTTTTCCATGAAGTTGTTTCATTGGTTAACATTTAACAAATAATTCCTAGAGCAAAAGGTCAGCCAAAAATCCTCCTCCTCCAAGATGCACTTTCATTTGTAAAATCAGATTCTTGACCAGCCCAGCACATGACTCAGGACAAACGCACTTTATTATGGACAGTAAAGCTCCTGTTCTTCCCTTCTTCTAGGGCAAAGTCTTACTTAAAACCCCAAAGCCTTTTCTGTATTGAAAAGCACTATTCTTAGTGATAAAGGGTCTGAGAATCGGCGTGATTTAAAAGTGCTTAGTGGCCACTAAGACTGCACTACCCTGTGCTTTGGCTTTACTGTGTGTGTGTGCCTGTAGAAAAGGAACACGTCAGAACGTTTGGGGCTAGTCTACAGGATAAATTACTCCTACCCGACAAAGTCTGCTGTGTCTAGGTGCCAGATGTATACCTGGACTATACCACAGAGCACAGTGAAGCTCATTACCTCCTGGTTTTAGGCAGATAGCATATCCAGGTGACTCAGATTTTGTAAAAAAGAGATTAAGAGACTAAAATGGTAACCCATTTAACTCAGAACCAATTATATTCCAGATTTCCCATGAACCAGACCATTTAACCTCATTATTGCCTCATTCCTCATACACAAGATGATGATGAATTTTAATTCCAAACTGACAACATTGAAAACCAAGATATTAATTATTTATTCCAAATCTACCGAAGGAACTCCACATTTCCTACCATTTTGAATTGGACAGGAATTGTGAAAAGCCAGTGTAATTAGGTCCCTTATTCCCTCCAACGTTAAATCTTTCCATGTTTCCAAAATACGAGTTACCATAGCAATTCTCCTCCTCCTCATGACAGCACAGGAAAAAGGTTGTTCCTGCATCATCGCGCACTAACAGATCTGCGCGTTCCACTAATTGCAAGACCGGCCTCCTGAGAGGGGCTTCGCCGAGCTGCGCAGACGCCGTAGTGCAGATACTCCCCCGAGCACTTACGCTGTCTCCAATGGAACGCAGCTTGTAGAAGGGTTGTATGTAGAACCAGGAACCTTCATTTCCAGCTTCATCCAAGGTCACCCTCATAGCATTCTTCTCCAGTAGAGCTGGAAGCCTCTTATTTACTGTTAAGTATTTGTTACTTTTTAAGTGAAGTAGCTAGAATAAGAATTAGAGTTCAGTTCTAAGAATGCTCATTTCTCCTCCCCTCAGTAAATAACAATGATAACCACAATACTACACAGGAGTTAAAATAAAAATGAAATTACATAAAAATAGCGATGAACTCGGGCACAATTTCACTTACACTTCTTTCAGTACATATACAGTCCTACAGCACAAAACACCTTCAGCTAAACCTACCATCCCCTCTCCAGCAAAGGACAAACACGTCGAAAAGCCCCTGTCGCTTCACGACAGTCTGCCCAAAACCACCGGAGCAAGAGTTTGGGTGACGGAGCACTGGCCCAGGCTGCCCAGGGAGGTTGGGGAGTCTCCTTCTCTGGAGATATTCCAGCCCCGCCTGGACAAGGTCCTGTGCAGCCTGCTCTGGGTGACCCTGCTTCGGCAGGGGGG
>Ga0065711_1038754_pt1 | contig 18454 bp, 11 predicted proteins | sample Hoacrofraction12_FD_59098 | JGI IMG/M metagenome (GOLD analysis project Ga0065711, IMG submission 59098) | Hoatzin crop microbial communities from Cojedes, Venezuela - Epithelial fraction 12 v2 (version 2) | ecosystem: Host-associated > Birds > Digestive system > Esophagus > Crop | place...
TCCTTGTTTGTTAACACGAGGTCCAGCAGCGCGCCTTTCCTTGTTGGTTCCTCCACCACTTGCATCAGAAAGTTATCATTGATGCTCTGTAGGAACCTCCTGGATTGCGCCTGCCTAGCTGTATGGTCTTACAGGTCAAAAGAGGTAACAACAACATTAATTAGAAGTTACAGGAGGAAACTAACAGCGCCAAACAAAACTGAAAACATTTTCAGTTACTTCAACAAGGTCTCTGTATGTCTTACACACTTACATTATCTAAAGATTATTTCTTACCATAAAAGCTTTGTTTTTATACTGAGAATACTATTTGTCAAGAATGAGATAATATGAGAGAATGACAATCAAAGTCACTTTATAGTGGGATCATGCCAGAGATACAATGTTTAAAAGGATATTGAAATAAACATTGATGGTTCAATATAACAGTAGTTGTGCTCTGAAGCTGGAAAAGACTCTTCCACTGCTCTCTCTTTGCATTCAATGGCCTAGTCTTGAACTACAACTACTTAAAAAGGCATGAATATTTTCTGGTTTGGGGTTTGGTGAGTTTTTTTGCACTGTGTATATCCATCACCCACTGACTTTTTCATGAGAGTTTCCCTAGTGCTTCTTGAACAGTGACAGGTATTTCCTACCTATATAATTAAGAGCTTTTCTTCCATAGTCTTTCGAGCTAGCACATTTAATCTCAAAGTCTAAACATCTCTACCAACTATTTGAATACTTTTTCGACAGAGCTATATGTGCAAAATTAATATCCCATTGTTATTTGCTCTTTACAGGAAGCCATGCACTTGGTTATATTCTACGTTACTAGACAATCCACAAACATATTGTTGTCCAAAAAGCGGATTCTTTACCCAGTGTGCAATAAGCCAGTCCTCACACGCTCAGGAAAAATACTGTTTTATTCAAGCCACAGATCAAGCACACTCAATGCCAGCTTCTTCATTACATATATACACTAAATTCATGCATATTCTATCTATCTAATGCATATTCATTCTAATCTACATGTGTTGTGCAACCATGTGGCCTCATTCTTCTTGGCTCCTTTTCAGACCCTTCTGTGCATATCTCCTTCCTTTTGGAGGTCTTTGGTGGTCCTCAGTGTTCTTCCCAGATGAAGTACCCTAACTCTTTTTATCCATATATGGTCACATATTACCCAAGGACAATTTAAGGCTACTTTCTTTTGCCAACTTTCCTTTGCTTCTACAAGCAGGAGAATATGTCTTTGATTAAATGGATGGCCAATATATTCTCTCTCTAAGCTTAGGTTAAATGTTAACTTTATTCTGGTCATTCAATACTCGATCAAAGGGATGCTATTAAACATAAATCATACCCCTTCTTCCCAAGAAAAGAACTTCTTCTAATGCAGATGGACTTTGACAGGCTTGAGATATGAGCCTGTGAGGACCTGATGAAGTCCAACATGAAAGAGTACATGGTCCTGCACCTGGTTTGAGACAGTCCCCAGTATGAATATAGATTGAAGAATGAATGGTTTGAGAGCAGACCTACAGAGAAGGGCTTGGGGATAGTGGTGGATGAAACACTGGACCAGAGCCAGCAATGCGTTCTTGCAGCCCAGAAGGACAATCATATCCTGGGTTACTTAAAAAGAAGCAAGACCAGCAGGTCGAGCAAACTGATTTTCCCCCTCTACTCTGCTCTCATGAGTCTCTGCAGGTTTCCCAGAGAAGTAGTGAATGTCCCATCCCTGGAATTGTTCAAGGTCAGGTTGGATGCGGCTTTGAGCAACCTGGTCTAGTGAAGGATGTCCCTGCCTATGGCAGGGGGGTTGGACTAAGTTATATTTAAAGGTCTCTTCCAATCCAAACCATTCTATGTTTCTATGGTTCTTCATTTGGCACATTTATTCACAAAGGAGACCTATATTATCTTTGCAGGAATAGCTTACAGTTTTTGTACAAGTCTTTTTCACATAAAATATTTCTTTCATTTGAGTCCTAATAACCTCAACTTTGTGTTGCCCTATATGCATTCGCCTAGTTAATTTTTTTCTAGAGCATTATATTGGGTTTCTGTGGCAAGGTTTTTATAGTGGAGGGGCTGTAGAATGGCTTCTGTAAGAAGACACCAGAAACTGCCCCATGTCAGACAGAGCCAGTTCAAGGATGGACCTGCTGCTGGCCAAAGCTGAGCCTAACAGCTATGGTGGTAGCGCACCTGTGATAACATATTTAACAAAGGCTTAAAAATGCTGTGCAGCAGCTATGAGAGAGCAGTGAGAAAATGTAAGAGACAAGCCAAGGTCAGTGAAGATGCAAGGGGAATAGGTGCTCCAGGCACTGAAGCAGAGATTCCCCTGCAGCCTTGGAGGAGTCTGTGATGATGCAGATTGTCCCCCTGCAGCCCATGGAGGTCCACAATGGAGCAGATATCCATACTGCAGCCGATGGAGGACCCCGCTGGAGGAGGTGAATGTACCCTGAAGGAATCTGTGACCCGATGGAGAGCACATGCAGGAGGAGGCTCGTGAGAGGAACTGTGACCCATGGAGAGGAGCCCCTGCAGGAGCATATTTTCTGGCAGGACCTGTGACACCATGGGGGACCCACACTGGAGCAGTCTTCTACTGAAGGACTGCACCCCACAGAAGGGACCCACACTAGAGCAGTTCATGAAAAACTGCATTCTGTGGGTAGGACTGATGTTGGAGAAGCTCATGAAGGGCTCTCCCATGAGAAGAACCCCATGCTAGAGCAGGGGAAAAGTGTGAGGAGGAAGGAGCAGCAGATGTGAACTGTTATGAGCTGACTGCAACCCCCACCCCCATCCTCCTTTGCTGATCAGGGGCAGGAGGTAGAAAAGTCAGAAGTGAAGCTAAACCTAAGAAGGGAGGGGTGGGGAGAAGGTGATTTTAGTATCGTTCTTATTTCTCACTACCCTACTCTGTTACGATTAGTTGGCAATAAATTAAATGAATATGCCCAAGTCAAGACTGTTTTGCCTGTCATCATAACTGATGAGTGATCTCCCTATTCCTATCTTGACCCATGAGGTTTTTGATGGTGTTCTCTTCCCCCTTCCCTGTTCATGGAGGAGGACAGACGAAGCAGCTTCTTAAGCAACTGGCAGCCAGGCAAGGTCAACCCAGCACAAGCATTATCCTATACCTACATATATCAGAAAGTCCCTAGTCTGCTGTCCTGACCAGCCAAGAAAATCGATGACTGGCAGTTTTATGCCTGACTCACAATCATACGCATTTGAGGGCAAAATGGTTTCTCTGTCTTCAAGGAATTTTGGAATTGAGCCTTTAGTTTTGCATAGCTTCATTCCAAATACTTCTTTGGTATGCATCTATATTGTTACAGCACTGAGATCCAACACATGAATCTGACAGCACTGATATTGTAAGTTGAGTGTTACTAGAACTTTGATGCAATATTTAACTCATACAGCTTACTAGCTTAACAAGTTGGATGTTAACCACCTCCTAAAAGCAATGGACCAGCATAATATCAGCAATATGTAAAGACATCTATCATCCCAAAATGGTTACATAACTGATCAACACAGATGATCAATTAAAGGCTAGACCATTCAGTGGAAAGGCACATGTCAAAGAAAACACATGAAGTTGATGATGACACAGTTCGTTATGATAGTCTGCTTAACTGTCTATAAACCTGAAAGTTTATAGCAAAACTGAAATAGAAGGTCAGTTAGCACCTTTTTTATCTATAGTGTCTACATCTCCACCTAGGCATGCCAGCACTCTATTGTCCTTAGCCACTGTAATTCCAGCAGTAATCTTTGTATGGATTAATGAATACCAAGTATGTAAAGTCACATATTTTTGTTGAACAAATTACATAAGCCACATAACCCATACAAATATCAAACTTGATTGCCAAAGTCATCTCTTGGTCATTCTGCTGAGCATAGTGTATTTCCTACATTTTAGCCCTAAATGTTTGTTTGCTATTACTTAAACCAGAGCTACGACTGTGCAGTCTATAATTGAAAGGTGAGTTTCTTTAAATGTAGTTCATTACACTGCAAGGGAGCACTGTCTCTCTACACACACAAGACTGTCAAAGTTCACAGAAACACAGAAGACTTCATCCATACCAGCTCAGATAGGTGAGTCCTAAATTTTTAAAAGTTCGTTGGGATGATCCTCCATGAAAAGGCTTGCCTAAGTGCAATCACTTCTGTTTCTGTTGCAAGTTTCTGGCATTTTCTCTTAACATTTTTGCAGATCAATGGATCTTTATGTAGCATTTCAAGCTATCCCTACACAGCTGGTGGAAGTGTGAAGTTAATAGCAAAAAAAAAAAACAAACAACCCACCAATAAACTTATTTTCCAGGTTTTTAGGAGGATCATGAAATACAAGACAGCTTCAGCTGGAAGGCGTAATGTAAATGTGAGAGATTTTCATGTGGCTAAGTGCTGGGCCTGTCTAAGCACACACAATAAGATCATTTTTTCTTGCCTTCTGCCAATCAGTCTCTCAGTCTAACTGAATTCCGGTGTGCCATTAGTATTGTATCTGTAACACAGCTTATCTTCCTAATGAGCAGCTCTTCTTTACTTTGCTTCCTAGAGCTAAGGCAGTGTTATAAGGAAAGCTGCAGGAAGCTAAACAAAATGGGAGAGAAAAAAAAAAAGAAAAGGCATGGAGTGCAGTAGACTCCAAGTCTGTTTCAAATTATCAAAAGATTCCTGTTATTCCTTGTCTGAGAAATACCTTTTATTCCTTGTTCAAGGAGTAAAGCAATGCTCCCTAACTTAATAGAAGTAAAAAAAAAAAAGTATTTAACATTACTGATATGGTATATATATTGATGATTTAAAGAAATTTATTTGCAGTTCTGCTGCATCCAAAGCGCATTTGGGACATTAATGAAAAAATTTTAATATTTTAAGAAGTATTAAATGGGGAAGCTCATTCATAAATGTTTCAAATCACAATGTGATGGACACAAAGAACCGGTATTGATTGCTCCAGTTTTTAAATTATGGTTCCATGCTTTATGTAACATTATATTCCTGTTGCTAAAACATCAAAGAAAATGGTGTTGGAGACATGAAAGATTTCCACTGACTGTTTTTTTACTCCTGTCAGTCAGACTCTATGATATGAACATTTACTTGCTCTTATTCATGGAAGACACCACATTTTATTGCATAACTTTTTCTGGGTATTAAACTATGTCTGGAGAGGGCTGCCCTGGTACTCCAGTAGCAGGACATCTGTGAATAAAAAGATACATATTTTTGGGCACCAGTGCTAACGCAAGCTCTTTTGTGCTACAGGCATTTAAACAGTTTCTGTTAGCTCTGGCTCATTTACCTTAAAAACAGCCACTTTTATACTGAAAATTTGAGTCTTAGCCACATGCCATGAGACTGGATTAATAATGCCGAATCTCTATACAAATTTGCCCAGCAAGTAAGAAAGAAAATAATATAGGGACATCATCTTTTTCTGCTGTTCCTTCAGTGATACTCTTTAACATAGCTTATCTGTTTAAATTCTACAGTTGTTACGAAGAAGTTACTAAAGAATCAGAGGAAAAAGGAAAACAGAAAACACAACATCACACAAAAGGACTGTAGTAGTAGCTCTGCTTAGCATACTTTGTGAAGATTAGGTTGTCAATCCTTGAATTTTTTTAACAAGCAGTTATGAGGTAAGAGGAAAATACCCGAATATTTTAGAAACCTACTACTCACAGCAGTATCTCAAATAATTTGCAACACTGAACCACCTTGACTCATATTTAAACATTACAGAATACTCTTATGTTTGCAATAACAGTCACTTCTGTTGAAAAAGAAGAATTCAGATAAGATGTCAGCAAGAATTAAACATCCGGACACAGAAGCAGTCTTCGTTTCCACACGCTGCAGACAGAGGTTTATAGTTTCATGGTGGGACATTGCCAGCCTACAGTTTCAGGTCACTGTAACAGTTTTAATGCAACATGAGTTGCTGCCACCATGAACAGTAGACACTTTCTGTCTCCCTTTCCTGATTCTCACACTGCTTTCCATCTCACTTCCCTTTCTGTGACAGCACAACTATTTTTTAGGCCAATCACGCAAAAGTTAGTTGGACCAAAATAACTTAAAACCATGGGAGGATAAGCTGTTCTGCTCTTAACACGCCCTGCTTTCTTCATGTGGTTTGAATAAACACTGAGTTTTTCAGGCATAGAGAAAGGTCTGCTCAGAGGGTAGAAGTGATCCACTGTAAGTGGGGAAAGATCAGGATTATAACTTTTGGCAATACTATTGTCTTAAATTGGTTGTGAGACTACAATGTGCCTAGATTATCTAATATTTTGAAGCAAGGTTAGTTTTTAAGAAGTTTTCACTTGAAGTCCAACATAAATTTACTTTGGACATTCTTCCCATGACTTTCCAAGGACAGTCAGAAGACAAAACTACAGTAAATTTATACAACTGAATCATTTGAAAGATAATTACAATGTCAGTGTTCACACAACAATTGATTTCTAGCAATGGGAAACAATGTTGTTTCTTTGGACACCAATACAAAAAAAAAAAGCAATTCAAATCCCAAGCAATAAAACCGTCTGTGAAACCTTTTCAGTAATTTCAAAATATAAACTATATTTCTGTTTCTGTTCATCATAGAAACACAGGATAAACTGAAACAAACCCATTGTTAGATATCTATCACTTTTTTGCAAGTTAAGGAGAAAATTCCACTGTACATCACAGCGCTCCGTACCTACATACACCTAGGCTCCATCACAGCAGCAGGAGACGAGGTTCTCTGGCTTACCTGCTTGGTGATGCAGGGCAGCTCTATACAGGGCGCAGGAACACATACAGCACCCTGAGGGACACTTTTCTTACTGTTAACACAGAATCACATTACAACAGAAAAATATAAAATAGCATTTTACAGGCTAACAGCAAATTCTGATGCAAAAATTCACAGTCCTCAGATGTCTTCCTCACCAGTTTATTGTTTACCAGTGGCCACACTGGTACAGGGGAACATATTTCTGTGCCCAGCAGCTTCAGTTCAGCAGTTAACAAAGTAGTGCAGAGGACACCAGACTAGCTTAGACTGTGAAATGTAATTTGGGGGCAGTATAGACTTGCAGCCTTGCTTGTTTGGAAGCATCACCCACTGTCTCATCTACCAAATGCACAGTGAGCTGGTTATTTATAAGCTGTTCACTAGACACTAGAAGAGTGTAAAGGCTCGATTCAAAGTGTTATACTGTTTCATTTTGCTATTTCAGTCACAGCTCAAAAAACCTAAGAATTAAGTTTGCCTATAGAAGCATGAAAGCAATGGGCTGGGAAAAGGGAATCTTTTGGTTTACCCTACATATGAGGTTACCTTTCATATGAGGTTACACACAGCTCCCCTGAAAATAAGAGGATATATGGAGTTAAAAGTTAGATAATACTACACTATAAGAGCATTGATACATGCATAAGCATTAGAAGTTAACCACAAAATGACACATTTACTGACCAAGGGAACAGACAAACTCAGGCTGAAGAGCCTAATTGTGATGCAGCACCAAACCTGAGCAGGACCAACCAACCAATACTTCCTAATCCACAAAAAGGAGCAAGCAGAAACCAGAGCAGTCACTGCTGCCCAGGCCTCCTCACCCTCACATCAGGTGAAAACTCAGTCAGTATGTCTCTCCTGCACCCTTTTCCACATCTCAGGATAAAAGTGGCTTTATTACTGATATGCCAAGCTTCAACAGCTGCCATGTCAGCATCTCAGCTTGGACTACCTCAGAAAGAAGCAGGAGGGAGGGCTGCATGGGAAGGATAATATCTGGAGCCATTGAATTTTCATTCATCTCGCTGGAAGAGAGAGCACTTATAGAAGTAATTTTAGTTTTCTGAATGTTTTTCTCCATCTGCCATCAAGATTTTTTTTCCCAAAACACAAAGCAGTGTCTGACTTTTCCTTTTACCTTTCAGCACCTACTGTTGGAGAAAAGCCCTAAAGCAGCAAAACCAAACAGAACAATTTCCAACAAGTGGTTCACCAAGCCATCACAGGGCTATGAATATTTGACAAATCTGAGTAGCTCATTTTTGTACCCAAGTTTGTCCTGGTGTCATGAGTTTAATTCAACAGCTTAGTTACACTATGCCTTCTTATTTTTACACTAGTTATTAAGAACTTGGTGGGGTTTCTTTGAATAAGATACGGCTTCATCAATCAAAACTTGTTAGTACCTATGGTAACATCAAGAGCTCTCCAGTTCATCACACAGCATTTAATTGTTGCCATGCCTTCCCAAAGGATACTTTTTCCCCTTACACTCTTGCCATCTGTAGAGCTGAGTGACTTATCCCCTCAGCGTGAAAAGAATTCAGGTTTATACACAAGAATCCAAAGATTTTCATCCAAGCCCTCACTTCTTTTAACAGAAGAGTAGCAGGAGAAAGATGTAACTCCCTTCCTTTTATAGCAGTGAAATGGCTTTATTCCCCATCATACATTATTCCTCCTACCTCAGTTGGTAGACTATCTCTACCCAGCATTCTCCATAACTATCTGTATCTCAAATTCACAGCCATCAGCATTCTCCATAACCATCTGTATCTCAAATCATATTTTTAAAGCAGCCTGTAGCTACTGAAATTGCTCTGATTTTACTTGATCTGACATCTTTGATAGCTGATGCGTCTAATTGGCTGTTGGACACAGCTGGGAGTTAACTAGGGTCTTCACTCACCCATCTAAAATCTGTCCCTAAGCATTTCTCCAAAAACTGTTCTGTAGAACACCAAAAACTAACAATAATGAAGTTTTGTTGGGAACATTTTAGATGCAAAAAAGCTGCTAATTTTTCTGAAGGAAACTCCTTTACTAGAAAAGAATCAATTCTTACAGGGAGATCACTGTGTTAGGGCCTCAAGAATGTATTCATGTATGTTATTCACATACTATTCACATATCATATATTAAATGTAATAATTTACAATACGTATTTTAATATAAGGATATATATATGTCACAGTTAGTGTGATTTATTGCAAACCCATCCAAGACAGCTGTAGATAATCTGAAGAGGCTCCTACTACAGCTGCACCTTGTTCAATGTAAGCTAATTTTCTCTGCTGCAAGAGCTGAACTCCATGACCACAGTACAGGTGACCCATTAGAGAGCTGCCAGGTTAAAAACATAGAACACAATGCACGGGGTTTCTAAACCTGTATTTCTCCAAAAGTTGAGACATTTTAATTTTAAATATTATTTTCAGAATGAGAAAAAAATCCTGCAGCTCAAGAAGAAATTACTGTAAAAACAATGTACATCAGAGATCATATTTCAGTGGATTGATTTTTTCTGAGACACAGTGAGAAGACTGACAAATTATTATCAGACATAGACAAACCATGCTCACTGATTTCAAGGCAGATTGTATGTTCCATAAACCTCTGAAAACAAAACTGCTATTTCTAAAGTAAAGACCTCAAGTAAATTATGTTGGGCATTTGCACACTAGAAATAACCATTCATATTCCCATAACTCATCCTTAAGTCTTGGCACAAGTAGATGTCACAATCAAAATTATCAATACTACTGATACTAAAAACCAGATTTCTTTGTTAGTACTTCACTGTGATATTTTCTGAAACAGATACGTGTTAAGTCTGAAACTATGACAGCATTAACACTAAATTTCTGTCCGTAATGATTCTAACTGAAGTTATCTTTACATTTCCATAAACTTGATAAGATTTTTCAAAAGACAAGACCATCTAAATACCTCTGACCTGATAGTTTGATGAGTAATTTTATCAGTAGCTGGAAATGTTTACTTCTGTTCAAAAAAGTGCTTGAAAAAGTGTCAAAAAAAGGTGTTGGCTGTTATGTATGTATGGGTTTCTATGAATATGTATACATAGATAAATGTAAGTGTGCGTGATGCATTCACACACACACTTAGTCAGAAAATAAATAGCTTTATACAAGTTATACCACACTGGGCAAAGCATTACATAATCACCACATGTAAATAGCCCTGGTCCCAAAAAGGTTACAAACTTTAATGTCAGGTGAAGGAAAGGAGCTGAAACAGAGGCACAGAGAGATGTGCCATAACAGACACCGGCTCCCCTTTTCCACCATTGCTAAAGCCTCTTTAAGACACTGACTGCTGTCTTCTGTTACCTTTTACAAAGCTTCCCTTGCCAAATGTCCGTCCTATATAATGCATGTTTAAAACACTCCTCACATCTCTTATGACCAATGCAACTGTGAGGAATCAAGACTCACTCTTCTTGGATAGTTCATTTTAATACATATCTTCTTTAAACGAAAATTTGAGCCAGAGGACTTTTGCAATAACATCCACCTAACAGTACTCACAAAGTGTACTTATCACACAGTTAAGAGACTTTTTCTAGCTATAGAGGGTTTGGTGTTTTGGTTTTTTATTTTTAACTTAACCTTTCTGCCAAACGCCAGGTAACATTAATGCGTAAGGAAACATATTTTGGTGAGACCCTACCTGGAGCCCTGCATCCAGCTATGGAGTCCTCAGCACAGAAATACACAGAACTGTTAGAGCAGGTCCAGTGGAGGCGCACCAACATTGTCAGAGGCTGGGAACACCTCTCCTGTGAGGAAAAGCTGAGAAAGTTCAGGTTGTTCAGCTCAACGAAGAGACGGCTACAGGGACACCTTATAGCAGCCTTCTAGTGCCTAAACAGGGCCTACAAGAACGCTGGAGAGGGACTTTTTAAAAGGGCATTGAGTTATAGGACACAGGGTAATGGCTTCAAACTTAAAGAGGGTAGATTTAGATTAGATATAAGAAAGATATTATTTACAATGAGGGTGGTGAGGCCCTGGAAGAGGTTGCCCAGAGAAGCTGTGGCTGCCCCCTCCCCAGAGAGTTCAAGGCCAGGTTGGATGGGGCTCTGAGAAACCTGGTCTAGTGGGAGGTGTCCCTGCCCACAGCAGGGTGCTTAGAACAAGATGTTATTTCAGGTTCTTTCCAACCCAAACTATTCTACAATTCTATGACTTCATTTTTAAAGTCTTCAAAATTGAAGAGCAAGGGATTAGATCAAGAGCAAGAATCAGTGATAACACAATAAACTGTTGGAAAATATAATGCACCAGTTCATTTCAGCACAGAATGAAATGCAGAAAAGGTGAGGAAATAAAAGAGAAGATTTATTACACAGAAACTGCGAAATGAAGGGAGGGAAAGCTCTCCAAATCAGTAATAATGAATAGCTTCCTCTGCCTGTCTTATAGAATATATGTGTCAGTAAATATCAATGTGACAATTCCAAGGCAGGAAATATTAGTGTTTTACAAATCTTGTATCTTCAGGTTTTCTCTCAGCTCTAAGGTACATTTCAATTTTATACACATATCGTGTAGAAGTCTATCACTCAGGGCTTGATCCTTAGAGTTGGGGTCTGATTCACAGAGTTGTGGGCAAAGCAAGGTATTAAGTCACATGTGTAAAATATACAAAAGTATTAAATACATTATTTCGCACACAAGACAGTATCTTCCTGTCCTGTTCTGTTCTAAGATCACAATTTTGTTGAGATGCACATACAATGTTCTCCCTGGTTTATGAGTAAAAGAATGGAAGACAGTGTATTTTCATGAAGTTTCTTGATATGTGACATGACTATGATAAGATTATAACCTCCAGACATTGTATATTTTTTCATCAAAAAAGAACATTTGAAAAACAAAACACTACTATTTTGCACTGAAAATGAAGGGGTTTTTTTCCAGAAAGTTGTAATTTTCTTCATAAAAATGTTCTGATAGGTGTTGTCTAAGTCAACATCCCACTCAGCTTCTGTTCCATTCTGTCCTGCTACCTTGTGCATACCTGTGTGTTCTAGAAAACCTGGTGTGAACCTTCTCAATTATATGGCTAGTTCACCCACAGCATGTAACAAGTTGTAAACGAATAATGGGGCAAAACAGAATTTTTAAAAAAGATGACTGCTTAGATTATAACATATCAAAAAAAACCCAAATCTTTTCAAAAAACACCTGGTGATTAACTCCTGCTGTAAACAAGATTCTCATTACTTATTAATTTTATGAAATTTAGTGCTAATTTTTTTCACCCCAGTATCAGGCAGATGATGACTTAGCTAATTCTGCACATCTCACAATAAAAATACCAATTTCCAAGAAAATTAATTATTTAAACTTGTGTTTCAATTGGAACTGCTTTTTAAAATTCTCCGATAATATGTAAAGGACTCAGACAGAAATTGTCCCATGAGTAGCTACCCATCTGTCATTTGTATAGTCTTGTTTAATGAGTTTCTTCACGATATTTCTTCTCACTTCATACATTTCTTTGTGACTCCAAGCTCTCACCACAGTTTGTATTTGTAGCTGAAAGAGGTATCATATTGTTCCTCTGAGACACTCATGATAACATTACACTAAATTGTATAGCCCCTGCTGATGTCTTTCCCACCCACTCAACTGTCTTTTCACAAGAACAAGTTATTCTAGCATGAATATCAGCTCCTTCGATCTCAATAATCAACTTGTTCTCTAAATTACTCTTTAAGTTAATATCAAGTGCTTTTCTTCACAACAGAAACTTGTTTGAACACGTTTTTCTGTTTTCCAACACTTTGCAATGTCATTAGGAATATAAATCAGAAGACAGATGCTGTACCATTTCAACTTAAACAATGAAAATAATTGCAAACCGATGGGAGGAGGGGGGAAGCGGAGAGGAAAGAAATTAAATTTTCTTTGCAGATTTGCTCCTAAGGGTTTTGTTATTCCTGTAGTAAAATTATGTATTGAATTCAATTCCAGTATACTGAATATCAAGATAGCACACAATAATTTATCATGGACAGAAGATTGCTGAAAATGCCTTACAGAAAGCCCTGAAAAGACAAATGCAGCAGCTAAAACTTCAAGGGAATAAGAGTCTCCTTGTTGAAAAGGAGCAATAGACAGACAGGCATTCTGGGGACAATATCCCACATTTTGCAGATTTTTCCAACCTATTCTAAAAGTAAAAAAATCCTGATATGCAGACATGTTTTGAAAGATAATTTTTAACTTACTGAAAGCTTGGTCACCTCTGGTTTTTTGATTCATTGTGGTCACTAAAACATTAATAGTCATTAAATAATAAAAAAGCTCTGCATACTCATCACGTGATGCGGCTCTGCTCTAGTAGCATGATGCCAAATTATTTCTTAAATACAGTAAAAGGTAGTTTACCATATATAAGATGATTTTCTAATATTAAATCTTAATAGAAGTAATTGTCATAGCCTTCAGAAAGATATTGTCCTGTGGAACATCTCAATAATCACAGAAGTTGTAGTTGGCAGGGAAGGAATTTATAAGACAATAGTAGTTGTATTAAAATATGGCTAAAACTGAATAAGTTTTAACCTTGAATTAAGTGTTTGTACCTCAAGCTACACTCTTATAAGCTCTTTGAACCAGCAGACTGCTGCAGTACTGTTAGTAGATGTAATACTGCAACTCTGGCTCCCATCACTCACCCCACTTCTTTTACTTACGCTCCCAATTTTGTAACTAGAAATTGAACTGATATAGGTGAAAACAAAATTCTTTTCTTCTGCATATTTAGGATAACTAGGGGGAGGGGGCAATCCCTAAAAAAAACAAGAGCTGAACCCTGTGTAACATGTTTGCCGTGAGTTTAAGGAAATACTAATATATTACTCTTCTTCATTTGAATTACTTGAAAAACAGAACCCTCAGGAAATAAAGTATAATACTCTAAAGATCAAGGTCTGGATGACTTGCAGACCCATCGATAATATTAAAATCAAACAGTTCCTAATTCCACTCCAATTTCTGGATAGTGCTCATTCTCTCTATGTGTTTAACTTAATAGGCCAAATAGAGAAGCCATTGCTTCACTCTAATGAGTTTTAAACACCAGAAAATATGCATTACATCCTATGTTATTGCATTGCATCCTATTACATCATTCACGCTCTTAACTGACACGAAATCCATATAAAATGCATATGAATTGTATACATTTAACTTTTTAAAGCACATTTTAGCACTCAGCAGATTACTTTTCAAAATCTGTACAAGTTTTCATGTGACTGTTACAGGAAATAGAGGAACAAGTCACTAACTGTTCTATATATGTCAGTACCAAAAGCTGTTATGTTAATTCATTAGCACATTTTGCTTTCATGTGAATTAATTCATAAATAACATTGCCACTTTGAGTTATTTTGTTCTAATTGACCTTTTAAATGGTGAAAATTTGCCTTCTTAGAATTTTCATTCCAACTAAAGAAATATTGCTTCATTCTGTATCACATTTGGGGCAGAAAGACCTTGCCCAATATAGGCTGGCAATGATATCTGCTGTTTAAAACTGATTTACAGAGATGCCTGCCTGTCAATAACTCCAAACATTTTCTTAATTGACAACATAAAACTATGAAATTCCTGTTTGAAGGAGCATGAGAATACCACACAGGCTTGGCTTGGGTTTCAGTGAATGTAAGCTTCAAAAAGAACTTTAAAAGGCACTTCATCCTATATTCAGTACACCTCCTGTGAGCACAAACTGAGCACAAATTCTCAGGGGAATGTCAAGTCTATGTTCTAACATTTAGTACTTCTTATTGAGGCAACAGGACAATCTCCCCTACAATGATTAATTGTCTTGTCATTACATTATGGATAACAAAAAAATCCTAATGCTATTTCGTATTATTAATTCTCAGAGATTCATGCATAGATACATTTTAAAGTCTGCCACTGTCATGATAACTTCTCTTCCTTCTGTCCTTCCTTCTTTCTGTCCGCTCACTGAACTCATACATATCCATGTCAAAATAGAGGATTACTTTCTGTCTAGGCTTTCAGCATGGAAGCATGTTGACACTGTATCCGTCTTACTAGGAATGTCTTCAGGTTACCCAAAATGTGCGAATGAAACATAGATAGTCACAAAGTGCCCAGCAGAAAATCTGAGACATTCTTTGCAACAAATGCCCCCATGATCTCCACTCATCATTTAAAGGGTTTAACTCATATTCCTGTGGATGTTTGTTATACAAAAGGGCCACTCAGTCGCCTTGCCGTCCCTCCCCCCACCAGCGTGCGGAGGAGAATGGAAAGAAACAGGCAGAAACTGGTGGGTCGGGATAAGGGCAGTTTAACAGAACAGCAAAGGGAACAGGAACAACAATGATACAGATAAGGAGGATACACAAAACAAAACAGCAGAACGCAGAGAACAACTCTCACCACCCGCCACGTGCTCCAGAGCCACGACTCCCTTCCCGCCTCCGCAGCTCCCCCCAACCAGACCCCAGCGTTACAGCACATGGTGTGGAATACCCTGTTCTGTTTGGCCAGGTGGGGTCAGCCCGCCCGGCTGTGATCCCTCCTGGCTCCTGGTGAAAATCAACCCTGTCATGGCCGAACCCAGGACATTGTTAGAAAGATTGTCTTAGACAGCCTTGGGCTTGTGATAGACAGGACACTCTTCACAAGAAAATTCATCTATGTGCAATACTGTTACAACAGTTTGGGGCTCCTTATGGTCTTGAAAATCCTGAACACACCCTAACTCTTCTACCAAATTAATCAAATCCTTGTTTCATTACAGCAAGCTGGTCCAGGAAACATCTGGACACAAGGACTTGCCATCAGTCTTCCAAGTACCAATAGAAATAAATAAATTGAAGCCAATTTACAAAAGTAAAGTACTACTATTTTGTAAAAGTGCGGAACATGAGACAGGTAACTACTTGTGCCAGAGTTACCACGGACATCAGACAGTTTAACCACTACGGCAATCAACATTATATGCTGCTTAAATATAACTTTACAATAAAGTATGCACTGGCTAAAAATCACTCCCTGCAAAGTGTCTGAAGTCAGACCCTAAATACTGAGATTCCAATCCCTTTGAAAATGTCTACATCCATATTCTTCCAGGTATGAAAATTAAGGGTTTTTTACTTTCAGTTTAGTCTTAAACTGCACAATAATTGCTAGGAAGTTACTTGCTACTGCTGTTGTAGAAGTGCCTTCTATAATTTAGCTGTTATTCCTGCATTTTGCAGACTGTCTACACTTTTCAAATGCCTAATGATAAGCTTTTGGGACCAGGAGATAGGATACTCACATAGACAGAAAAAAACTCTGTAGAGCCCAAGAGACTCCTCCCTGCTGAAGAGACGGAACAGTTGAGGAGGCTTTGCAGGGCCAGGCACTACCCAGCACCCTTCCCCTCTACACTGCAGCAGCATTGCATCTTTTATTGTGGTTTCTTCCAGCCTACTTCACTACCAGTGAAGTTTCGCTACTTATTAGGGAGAGGGGGACGAAAAGAAGAGATAAGAAAAAGGGAGAGAATGCGGAGGGTAAAGCAAGTACTTCAGTTTGTTCTGAAAAGTACTTCCACTTGCTCCTGCAACGAAAGTCCATGTACACCACATACAACAGAAGGATTAAGTTTTAAAAGTGCAAATGAAAACGGGAGTATAATACATATGGTGAGAGGCTCAAATTCCTGGCAACAGCTCAAAAATTTTTTTGATCTCTCTTGAAACAAAAAAGTTTTTAAGATCGTATTGGATTTAATATATTGTGAGAAAAAAACCCTTCTACAAAAATCATTCAAATCTTTACAGCAAATACTTATATATGCATTCTCCTTATACACGGATTCGCTGAATAGTTTTCTAAACAGCGCTTGCACGCAGCCTTTTTGCCTCAAAAAACCCCCTAATAGTTCCCAGATCTCCCTAATTCTAAGAATTTTTTTGTCAGTTTCAAATTACCTAAAGAAGGTCAAGACACAAACAAACAAAAACATTCTTTTTCTCTAACTGATATTTGATAATTACTTATATGAATATAACTTGAACTCAATCAGCTAAAAACCCTTAGCTTCCTACTGCATAGTTCTGTAAGATACCATTTCCAGATTGTGCTTAGTGATCCAACAAACAGATCCGTAATAAATGAGAGTCTCAGAGGGCAAGAAATTCAACCGCCTAATTTGCCTAAATAACACAGAACTTGCAGACTGAGTATTAAAATGTCTGGAAATTGGAAAAGAACACTATATTAAGGTGCAAAAGGCTAGCACAGAAGCCCATTACTCAGAAAGATGAGAAAAAATGTGTAAGACTCCATGTAAAAACATAACCTTTTTCATTAATGAGTATCATAGTAATGCTATTTTAATATATTTAAATGACTATTAAAACCACTTCCACAAAGCAGTCATTTCCAGTAAATGGTTTAGCTTACTTCTACACAGAATTAATCAGCAGTTAATATTGTAGCCTCCTTCTCTGAGAGAAAGTTATTAACAAAATTACTTAGCTTGTACTGTGAACTTCTTTACCATTATTGACTATTTTCATGAAGGAAAGTCCTTGTTCAGCATGACTGAAAGCATTTTACATCATTTCAGGCTCTCAGTAACATATTTTCAGAAGTAACAGGTAAGAAAGAAGAGCAATTAATTATTTTTGTTTACACAAGTGGGCCACAGAGGCTCCTGTTCCTTGCCAGAGAACGGCCAGAAGCATGTATCTATACAATGGGCTTGTTTGAGTGAAAATTCATGAGCCTATTTACTCAAACTGAGACCACTGGACCCATCAGTGACTGAATATGGATGTCCAAAGGTTGTAGTACATGGAAATGAAAAATTACAAGGAACACAGCTAAGCATCTATACAAGTTTAGAAAAAAAATACATAAATTAAAAATAGGCTTGTTGTGGTCCTGAGCATACCTCCAAGGTGAGGTGTGCACGCAGCATACGGAAAAGCATACTGCATGGCAGTATGCTCCTGTGCCAGACTTGCCCAGGCTCTCACCCTTCCCTCATACTTGCCATAACCTCAGCCAAGAAAGCCTATCTCCATACCAACTGAATGCCCTCACCTACAACAAATCATCCCAGCAAAGCCAAGTAAAGGCTGCAGCATCACATGTGTTTCTTTGGGACCTGCTCTTAGACAACTGGAAACCAAAAATGGGGAAAGAGAGGTGTCCAGAGGGGACCCAAGGTGTGTTAGTCGAAGTGTTCATTTATTAGTTTGTTTTTATTTCTCAACACAATAACGAGTGTTGATTGGCAACAATTTAAATCAAGTTAAAGTCCTCAACTTGAAATTTTTTTTGGTCCATGACAACTGACCTCTCTCCCCTTCCTGTTCTCATCAGGCAAACAGGTTGCAGGTCTATTGTTTTTTTTGCTAAGTACCGAAGAGAGGACACCTCTGAAAAACATTAATGCTAGGAGTTTGACAGCTTAGTGGTGTTTTGTGTGGCAGTGTCCTGGGTTTGGCCAGGACAGGGTTAATTTTCACCAGAATCCAGGAAGGGGCACAGCTGGGTGGGCTGACCCAACCCCAACCTGGCCAAACAGAGCCGGGTATTCCATACCATG
>Ga0065711_1038755_pt1 | contig 18452 bp, 16 predicted proteins | sample Hoacrofraction12_FD_59098 | JGI IMG/M metagenome (GOLD analysis project Ga0065711, IMG submission 59098) | Hoatzin crop microbial communities from Cojedes, Venezuela - Epithelial fraction 12 v2 (version 2) | ecosystem: Host-associated > Birds > Digestive system > Esophagus > Crop | place...
TCTTCCCTCTGAGGGTGACGGAGCACTGGAACAGGCTGCCCAGGGAGGTTGTGGAGTCTCCTTCTCTGGAGATATTCAAGACCTGCCTGGACAAGGTCCTATGCAGCCTGTTGTAGGTGACCCTGCTTCAGCAGGAGGGTTGGACTAGATGACCCACTGAGGTCCCTTCCAACCCCTACTATTCTGTGATTCTGTGACTGAAATGCTCCCACATGACAAAAACTGTGGGACAAAACAAACTACAAGTGTGTTTCATAACCCAGTAACCTACTGCCTTGAGAGGGCTATAAAGGGGATCTTCATACTGTGTATAGGAAGGGTCTTGTTCTGGTGTTGAGTGGGAGCATAGTAATGTAAATTATCAGCAAAAGCAGCTGCTCAGTGTTGGCTTGGGTGTATATCCACAGCGCCTGCTTCCACAGCACCTCTGTGCCTGGCTGTCATGTTTAAGATACTGCTTTCTGTCTGGGGAAACCTTGAAGCAGATCATTGAAAAGTCATGAAAACCAAGTTTCTAGTTCCCGGTAAGAAACTGAAAGGGGGAAAAAATGTCTGGAATCAACTGTATCAGTTATATACCAACAATAGCATGAATAGGTCCCTGAGACGCACAAGCAGAGTTGGTCTGACCAGTGAAAGTGTAGGAGACCAGGCATCAGAAAACCACCAGGTTTACTTTGTGACCATAAATATCACACATTATCTGTCGGTCAGGAGACTGGTGGAAAGGACTTGCAGTTACTCTCCGCAAATAAAGTGACAACACGGCTCATGGTGCTAGCCTGGGAAGATAGCACTCATCAGTGCAACAAAGGCACATTTGACTCACAAATTAGCCTGCTGGTCCTCAGCACAACTGAGGCAGAACAAGCTCCTATTTGCACTATAAAATCAAGCAACTGTTTCTGTGCTCTGTAAAGCCACAAATACAATGCTTTATTTACTCCTGTTTCTCTATTCTCCCAAACTTCTCAAACACACTTTTCTAAAAGTTTCAAATTTATACTCACCAGAGAGTAAGTAAAGCCACAAGAAATCTAGACTTGCGGAGCTTCAGGTAAGTTGTGTGGTACTTTCCACGGAAGTGTAGGGTTTTGAAGTAGAATTAAATGGATATATAATAACCTCATAGTTTTTCAGCTATAGGTCTTCCATAAAAGCTCAGACAACAACAATTAATCACGTACAAAGAGATATGCAAGACTTTGGGAGACACATATAGACAATACTTCTGCCTACCTCAGCTCTTTGCTGCAGTCACAAATTTATCATAGTACCAATCTACACAAGTTATAAATAAATCCAAATGTGTGATGTTTCTGGATGTTCTGACCCTCAAACTCTTAAAATGTGGTAATAGTTTTAACATGGCCTGAAATAGTCACAAAGAATGCACAGTACACCATGGTATTTGTTAGCTCTGCCTCTTGTGCTGCAAGCAGGTTAAGCACAACCATCCTGGAAAAATAAACACTGGGAAGACTGAACGGTCTTTTCTCCTGCAAAGAAGGACTTGGGGGTGCTGGCTGATGAGAAGGTCAACATGACCCGGCAATGTGTGCTTGAAGCCCAGAAGGCCAACAGTATCCTGGGCTGCATCAAAAGCAGCATGGCCAGCAGGCCGAGGGAGGGGATTCTGCCCCTCTGCTCAGCTCTGCCGAGACCCCACCTGGAGTCCTGCATCCAGCTCTGGAGCCCTCAGCACAGCAAAGACATGGACCTGCTAGAGCGGGTCCAGAGGAGGCCACAAAAATAATCCGATGGCTGGAGCACCTCTGCTATGAGGGAAGGCTGAGGGAGTTGGGTTTGTTCATCCTGGAGAAGAGAATGCTGTGGGGAGACCTTATTGTGGCCTTTCAGTACTAGTTTTTGAGCACACCAATTTTGGTCCGCATGCTGTCTCCTCCTCAGGACAGCATGTGCTACTGTACGTGGGCATTCATTCTGCACCTCAGTGCAGTGTTTTTCTAGGCCAAAACTTTGTCCTCTCCTTCAGCGTCTGTTTAAGTTCTCCCAGCATAAACACAACACCAGAACTGCCACCCACATTTTCTTTGTTTGGGCAATGTAGTGAGCAGCAAGGCAGCAAAACATTTAGCAGATGGCTGGCCCAGAAATTACCATTACAATCTAAGTGGGCAGCTGCTAGGCTCCCAAGTCTCCCAGCCCTGCATCCTTTGCATAAAATACATATTCTGCCCCACTGCTTTACAAGCTTACTAAGTGGCTTCAAAGCGTTGCTGTGTACTTGGCACACATGCACACTTACCAGTTTGTCTCCTGACCGTGTACTTCACTTGAACATCCTTTCCATATTAGGAGCTGTTCTGGCTTGTAGTGGCACTGTGATTGAAACTGAGGGATATCTGAGTACCTTCAGTGATGGCACGTATACCTGAACTACTACATACTTTGGCCTCTTTCTGCATATTTGATCCTTTTCTCCACCTGTCTGTCCCTGCAAGACTTCTGTTAGTACAGCCATCTTCATCCTTGTCACACTGTCAGTGTGCCAAAATTGTCTGAACAGGGAAGCAGAGAAAGGTAATTTAAAGTAAGATATAGAAGCATGAGACCATTTGGCCCTCCCATTTTTTGTCAATGTTTGGCCATAATTCACTTGATATAATTCCTCATACATAATTTTAGCAAAACTTCCTCCCTTACTGCAAGGTGCTTTACAAGTATTTTGATACTAATTCATCACCCTAAGGCTGCACTTCTTGAGGGAGGAATTCTTTGTCACTGATCTAGGAGGAAAGTTTGCTGGGCTTGGAGTCAGGAGTTCTTTCTTTTTGGACAAGTACCAGGTTCTCTTTGGCTCTGGAAACAGCAATGGTGGAAACCCCTCTAAATCTCTCCCATCTAATTTCTCAGCTGATATTTTGATCCCTTCACTTACATTTATGCTACACTTGTGGGGCTTCAGGCATAGACTAAAGTGCAAACCCCTCGCTCCTTCTCCCACACTCCGTGGCTAGAATTGCTTGAGGTTGATTAGTTCCTCAGAAGACCTGGCCATGGGTAATTGCTTGGGTTACCTGCCCCTAAACCTGGCTCTCTTTCTGCCTCATGATTTTTATTTTGTGCCTTCTTGACTCTTTGGCTTTCCTACAGACAGCGTGTTGGAAGCAATGGCAGAAAGCGCACCAGCTGCAACTGAACCCAAGTGTCACCTGTCATCTTACCTCCTGAGGTTCCCACTTGTCAGTACTCCCAGGCAGCCACAGCAGCTATGAATTCAACAATTAATGTTTCATGTTTCAAAAACAACTACAAGTAGTTGACAAGTAAATTCTTTATTCTCAGTCCTACTTTCTAAGCTTCATGAGCTCAGCTGAAACATGATGTTAGATCATGGTATATAAGCATTTCTGGGTGGAAGTAGACACCTATGAAGATATTAAATGTTCAAGGTGCTCCTGCTTTGTGATTACTGATTAAACACGTGTATCCCCAATGGCCACACAGCTGCAGACAGTATTTTTGGCAGTTGTCCTAGTATTGTCCAAGTGCTACCTGTCACACCATCATGTCAGCTACAATGCAGTGTGTTCCCTATTATGAGAGGCTGATTCTGTGAGTTAGAACAAACATGCCAAGGGACATGTTTTTAGTTGATTCACAAGAGTCTTTGTTACTGTGGCTTTAGGCATTTTGCGGGAAGGGGGGAGCAGAGTCTGGCATAACCCAAGAGAACAAGGTGTTTTGCCAAGGAGAAGAGTACGGATAGGAAAACTTGCTACCCTAATGTCAACACAATACAGGATTTTTTGGTCATGAGTACCTAACCATGCAAACATGCATACAGGGAAGAGGGAATTAATTTAAATTAATAATTTCTGAAGTTTTTTGTTTAACTATTATCTCATTCCCTAGCCCTGTTTTGACCTCATCAGACTGTCTGTCTTCAAACTAAGATTTCTGTAAGGGCACTGTAAACCTCCCATTTGGTTATGGCACCAGGAGTCAGTCTTTGTTTAGCTTTTATCTAGCTCTACTGGCATAGCCAGAGTGAGCTGGCCTTGGAGGCTAATTGCTTCACATTTCTGCCAGTAACAGGCTGGGAGGGGTTCAAGCTCGTGGAGACGACAGGGAAGGAACGGTGGAAGTTGTAGAGATAAAAGTGCTGAGAAACAGCACTTCACATTGCACTTATGCAAGTAGCTGTGTCTTTGCATACTATAACACTATATGTGAACTGGAACATGGCATGGACAGATCTTGCTAGCCACAGTAAGAAATGTCAGAAAACTGTTTCAGTCCAGTGTGGGAAATGGAGAGACCAGGAGACTTCTTGGCTTTCACAGAAGTCAGCCAGGATGAGAAAAAAGTCTGATCAAGTGTAAATTCTCCACCGATTTTGAAGGAAACAAAAAATGTTTCCAGATTTCCAACTGTTTTTAACCCTCACAGGAAACCATGGTTGAACGTGGAGCATAACTGAGGGAGGAAAGGTTAGGATCACAGTTCCCTGAAGAAGAAAGCACAAGGGGTGAAAACTTGCTTGAAACGAGCTCTGCAGTACAAACTGTTGTGCTTAGCATGTCGGTGGTCCTATGAGTCCTCAGAGAGCCACATCCAGCTGACTGTGAAGCTTCATGGTAGCACTGGCCATCAGAAGAGTCTGTCCCAGGTGGTGGCTTCTGCCATACCTGCCACAGAAACTTCTGTGGCTCTCCACGTGCTCCAGAAACCACACAGATCTATGAAAGATTTTGTTCAGTCCTGACACACTGTGAGGAAAGCAGGAAGTAGTATAGATCTATAAACATGCTCAGAGGGAGCAATTACTTCTGGCATGTGAATGATAGGATCAATACGTACACATTCTGAATAGTCTTTGCCCCGCCTGCTCAGTGCATAGGGGAGATTATATTTAGCAGTGCAAGTTGTCTGCCAAGGTAGATTTTTCTTTACTACCTTCACTTACCTTTACTTTAGCCTGGGAAATGCCAGGGGAGAGACATCTCGTGGAAGACCACAGGTGGAGAGACAGCGTGCTTCTAAAAGAGAGAAAAAGTTTGGAACAAGCTTGCAAATCCAATAGCTAGGTTAATTAAAATATTTCGTCTTGTCATTCTGATGTTCCTGGAAGCAAACCATAATACTTAATAGTGCCCTTCAGGGTCAGACCATGCTTTGCTTCTCTTCTAGCTGCCTCTCCCAGTCACTGTTGAGCGCAAGCCTCCAGCTTATAGGGACATCTAGCTTATTAATCAGATTTCAGATGACACCACGTTATATTGGCCTGAGTCCCAGAATCACCAGGTGTTTTCTGCTGAAGACTGGGTCTCATACATTAGATTGATCGTCCATTTCTGGGCATTGAGTGGAAACCCATTCTCTACAGTTATGCTGATAAGATATCACCAAACAAGGTACATCACAACCTGTGAAAGATTAGCTGTATTCCATAGTAACAGAAAGCATTTTGTGCTAAAGTAGAAGTGCTCTGAATAGTGTAGCATGGAAGATGAAAGTCTTGAAACAAACTCTTCCAATGTCCACAAGTTGCAGGGAGGCTGTAATATGGAGTTGCATTAAGCTTCTGCTGAATCTATAGAATTTGAGCGTTGGTGTCTTCAAAGTACTTAGAAAATCTTAAATTGGATCTCCCTGAAAAGCCATACAACAAAATGACAGAAGTCAAAGACTATGTTTCTCGTGACTCGAAGCTGAAATCAGTAGCATGGACTCAATGACATGAGAAAAGAGCAGAAAATAAGCAAAAAAGAATACTGACACCAAAAATAAAAAAAGGAAGATCTATCATGTTTGAGGAGAAGGCAAATATTTGAGAAAAAGACAAAAATAATTCCCAAACCACTGCACATCCCAGCCACAGTGACACATTCAGGACTCCAGGTTGCTCCTCTATGTCTTCCGCCTCAGGTTCTCCGAACAGTTCTGCCTTTAACATGCTACCATGGTATGGCTCCTCCTTGGACCAGAGACTACTATCAGGAGGTAGCTGCCCCAAGTATATTTGCTCAAATTTAACGTGACCTCCAAGCAATTCTTGCTCTGATATTGTTGGTAATAAAAAGTGCAACATAGCTGCATACTCTAAAATACTGGACAGTAGGACATAGTCATACTTGTGAGCTGAGGTAGGCATAAAAGCCAGTGTTGCACCATTCCCAAGAAACAGCCTCTAAACAAAATCACTGGAAAAGGATATATCACAGAATCACAAATGCCAGGGGTTGGAAGGGACCTCTGGAGCTCATGTAGTCCAAGCTCCCTGCCAAAGCAAGGTCACCTAGAGCAGGTTGCACAGGACCTTGTCCTGGTGGGTTTTGAATATCTCCAGAGAAGGAGACTCCACAACCCCTCTGGGCAGCCTATTGCAGTGCTCCATCACCCTCAGAGTAAAGAAGTTCTTCCTCATGTTCAGATGGAACTCTCTGTGCTTCAGTTTGTGCCCGTTGCCCCTTGTGCTGTCACAGGGCACCACTGAAAAGAGTCTGGCCCCAGACTATATGCCAGTCAAGGTTTATTTCTCCAGGTTAATCAGGGAGTACGCAGGAAAAAGACCTGACCTCCAGGTGACACAGGTTATAGAAGAGGTTAAAAACCCAGGACAGGTACCATCTCAAAAGGAAAGATACCATTTCCTTTGCTGCCTCTCTCTATTCAGCTTCAGGACTCTTCCCTCATTCATGGAGGTTGACTGTAACTAGTTCAGTCCTGAACACATACTCTCTCTGCCCTGAAATTCAAAATCTGTCTTTCCTTATGTCTGAAAGACATAATTTCTTGTATGTTTCCAAGTTTTTGAGGCAAGCAAAGGGAGCTAGACCCTTTCCTGGGATGCTGTTCTTCCTGGCTCATCATTGAGCACTGAGAGTCGTGATCCTAGAGCTCAGTTCTCTGAGCCCCTGCTGGTCTCAGCCTCATTTATTCACTTCTTTGCCTTCTCCTACTTCAAATTCCATTTCTCCTGTGAGTCTCTCTCAACCACCAACAATGACAGAGCAGTACTTCAACAGGTGTATAACAGCAGGGCACCAGAATAGATTTTTTTTAAGAAAAAAATGGGAGTTTCAAAACCATGTTCTGTTTAGTCTACAGCACCTTCTGAAATGACGTAACAATATTTCCTCTTGTACTCCTCCTAATTTTTTCTTTCTCCACCCCTATCATAATTCAAATCGGAAACTCGTTTCTTCCTCAGAAAGTAACAGAGAAGCAAGCAACAGAATAGGGAGTTATAGCTCCATTTTTTTAAGACTTCATGTTCTTCAAAGGAACGAGAGCCCAGTTCTGCATCACCAGGATGAACTGCCTGAGGCACAACAGTCTCCTCTAAGGCTTTGCAAACACCAATGGAAATGAGAAATCAAATGTGAGCCCTTCCTCACGTCATACTGAATCCTCCGGAGTTACTGGAGTTCTTCTCTTTCTTCTTCTTTGTCTCAGCTGGCTGGTCAGATGGTCTCCAAAACTCAGGCCAAAGGGCAAGTGAAGTGTAGAGGAAGGTCCTGCTGTCCTGACTGAAAGGGAAGTTATTTCCTCTGATGGAGGGGGAGTGTATTTGCCAGCTCACAGAATTCTTCAATGTGGTGTATTTTACTGAGTATTAGTGACTTTCAGAGGCCTTCAGCGATGCATAGTATTCAATGCTGCCAACTCTCATGATTTGATCACATTATTTCTGAGTTTTTTTCTGAGGAAAAATGATACACCCTGGTTTTGTTACCCTTTCTCCTTCAGATAGCACAAGCTTTAGAACACTGCAGGTGCATATATAAACTCAAAGTCAGTCAGGGACATTAAGACTGATGAGGAAGTTGAGGTCTGAAGCCTGGGAATAGTCCCCAGAGCTGGGAAGAGGGTCTGGGGCAAAGAAGGCAAACAGCCCAGAGCAGGAGACAGGATGTCTCAGTGTGAGTAGGTGGGAAGATGGATAGGGAGCTCACAGAATTGGAGACCAATTCACCGATGTGGTTGCCGAATGGACTATGGCTGCTGTAGGGATGGGGAAGAGGAGGTAGAGACGAAGTGGCCAGTGAATAGAGAGCAGACTCGACATAAAAACGTGTTGCTAGTTTTAGGTTTGGGACTGACATATGGAAGGAGATGGAGAATTATATCCCCAAACTCTGAGTGTCGGTCTTCTCCAGCTGTCAGCATACAGCTGTGAAATGCAACAATAGAATGTGTGCTGTGCTGGGTCTGGTGGAGGTCCGTGCAGGTGGGGACATGGCACCCTTGCTGCTCTGGGGGCCTCCACCAGCCCTAGGTAAAACAACTAAAACTGCCAACACTGTGGATTGCCCAAACCCATGTCAAAATGATGGTACCTAGAGAAGCCTTGGGTTTTTCTTCTATTTGTGTTTTTTAAAAAGCTATGAAGACTTTATTCAAAACCACTGTTAAAAAAAAAAAAAAAAGAAAGAATGCTGTTTGCAGACCTAGGGGTCTCAAAAATAAGCAGTGACAGAAGCAGGTGCAAATCAGTCTTTGGTGACATACATACTAAAAGTTGCCAGTGCCATGTAGAAAAATAGTGTCTGAACATGTAAAGACTCTTATCAGGCATGCACAATAGAGGAGAGGTGTTACCTTTGAGTTTTCCCAGCTCATGAGTACTTTTTTTGTAGTGGTATTGTGGCTTCATGAGTTCCATGTAAGCCAGCACTGAAGTTAGAGAGGGGCAGTATACATTGAGCTGCATGACGACATTTATTTTCATTGTAAGATTTTGGAGCATTAATGCCCTTTAAACAGATTATAGATCGTGCTTGAACTGGGTGTTTATTGCTCAGTCTTTCATACGTTTGAATTTAACCTCTACAATGTCTATATGCGCAGTTTGCGTGTGTATTGATGTAAGCTTATGTAGATAGGTGTAACGAAACATTGTTCCATCAGCTTCCTCAAGTGAATTATAATTGGAACACTACTCTACTGGTTTGTATAGGATATATGTGCACGGCATATGTGTACCTATGCTAAAAACATGCATGTGAAGGGAGAGGGCATAGAAGATTTTCTCCAAAAATATTGCTTTGGCATTCTGCTCTTTGTGTTGCTCTGTATCAGGAATGCATGAGTGTGGTAATGTTTTTTTGTAGCTAGGTAACTCATTTATCTATTTCCACAGCATTTTGACTTCTAGGAACACTAATTGGTGTTCCATTAGGCACAGTGCTAGCTTCACTTCGAACAAATATAGCAAACTATTCCAGTATGCATCATTAATGACTGCATAGCACACAAAATCATTCTCCATGAAGAAAAGACAGATGGCTTCTTTATGTTTTTAATATTGCACACAGTCAAATCTTGCAGTTGCTTTTTTTCAATAAAATCTTTTGTCTCTTCTGCAGTAAGATGTATTCTAGCCTTTATGGCCTCACAACTTATTAGATAAATAATTACTGAATTTCCATCTATCAATGAAGGCACAGATATGCTATAGGTACAGACAGGACTGGAGTGTGTTTATGAAACTGATAGATCATCTTTAATCAGTGGGTTCCAGAAGTGACCTTCAGAAATATAAATAGCTACCATCAGGTGTCTGAGTTTGAAGCCTAGCGTCCTATGAAGAAAACAGCATAGGTAAGGAATGTCCGGAGGGCAAATAAGACAGAGTCACTAACGTGCTTTCATTTGTTCTTTGAGAGGAAGTCTACCTCTGCAGATTAGGTACAGTGCCTAGGAAAACAGTGTGAGCACCTAAATAAAGTTAGAGTCCCAACAAATACCAGTTGAACCCTACCCTCTTCCCTCTTCTCCTCCAAGGAGAGTAAGAAGTATCAGAGGAGATACTAGCTTGGCAAGTACTTTGGTTATTGTTATGGGTTTGAATGGCAAGGTTTTGGTAGTGGGGGCGCTATAGGGGTGGCTTCTGTGAGAAGCTGATAGAAGCTTCCCCCATGTCTGATAAAGCTAATGCCAGTTGGCTCTAAGATGGACCTGCCGCTGGCCAAGGCCAAGCCAATCAGCAACGGTGGGAGCACCTCTGGGACAACAGATTTAAGAAGGGGAAGAAAAAAAACTGTGGTGAAATGGCAGTGAAGAGAGAGGAGTGAGACGATGTGAGAGAAACAACTCTGCAGACACCAAGGTCAGTGAACAAGGAGAGGGAAAGAGGTGCTTGAGACACTGGAGCAGAGGGTCTTCCCTTGCAGCTCGTGATGAAGACCATGGTGAAGCAGGTTGTCCCCCTGCAGCCCATGGAAGTCCATGGTGGAGCAGATATCCACCTGTAGCCCATGGAAGGGACCCCACGCCGGAGCAGGTGGATGCCTGAAGGAGGTTGTGACCCCATGGGGAACCCCGCGCTCGAGCAGGTTGCTGCCAGGACCTGCAGACCCATGGAGAGAGGAGCCCACGCCGGAGCAGGTTTGCTGGCAGAGCTTGTGACCCTGTGGGGACCCATGCTGGAGCAGCCTGTTCCTGAAGGACTGCACCCCGTGGGAAGGACCCACGCTGGGGCAGTTCGTGAAGAGCTGAAGCCCGTGGGAAGGTCTCACGTTGGATAAATTTGTGGAGAACTGTCTCCTGTGAGAGGAACCTTCACGTTGGAGCAGAGGAAGAGTGTGAGGAGTCCTCCCCCTGAGGAGGAAGGAGCAGCAGAGACAACGTGTGATGAACTGACCGTAACCCCCATTCCCTGTTCCCCTGTGCCGCTCGGGGGGAGGAGGGAGAGAAACGGGAGTGAAGCTGAGCCCGGGAAGAAGGGAGGGGTGGGGGGAAGGTGTTTTAAGATCTGTATTTGTTTCTCACTATCCTACTCTGATTTGATTGGTGATGAATTAAACTCCCTTTTCTCCCCAAGTTCAGTCTGTTTTGTCCATGAGAGTAATCGGTGAGTGATCTCTCCCTGTCCTTATCTCGACCCTCAAGCCTTTCATCATATTTCCTCTCCCCTGTCCAGCTGAGGAGGGGGAGTGATAGAGCGGATTTGGTGGGCACCTGACATTTATCCAGGCCAAACCAAAACAGTTGTAAAGTATCTTAAGCCCCAAGGGGATCCTGTGCATCTTCTCCCAGCTGAGGTACCTTAGGAGCACCCAAGGACACGCTCAGCCTCTGTCTTGGTCTCAGAGGCAGTATATTATGTGCTGATTCTGTAATATAACTGGAAATCAATTTTTAATAGACTGTTGGAAATGTATTTACAGGAAGTTTCTTGTTCCTGAAGGCAAGGCAAAGCTGGGCTGTTTACTGGCCATTTTTCCATGTTGTGCCAGGCACTGGGATAACGTGAGGAAGGGAATGTGGTCTCCTCTCCAGCTAGATGTTAGTGATTTGCTCTAAACTATTCACCTAAGCTCCTCTGTGAGTGATCCCTTCCCTCCTGTCTCAGACACTGAGACACTTTGGTGAGAGACAGCACATGTGAACCACAACTAAGAGGGGAACATTATGTTTTTCAAATCTTGAGTGACCTGTTGCAGTCAAGTAGCCACTGTCTAGACTGTTGCAGGGCAAACCAAAAGATAAATAAATCACCTTCCCTCCTGTCAATAACAGCACCAGCAAGAAAATAAGGGATGGAGATCATTGGTACCCTAACTGAGCAAAGAGAAAGTGAAGTAAGTCACTGTTACAAAGCACCACTCCACAAAGAGCAGAAGACCCTCACTAGGGAAGTCTTGTGCAGCCTCTCTTTTGGTCACTGGTTTTGCTGTAGAACATAGTTATTTATTCCAGTCGGACAAATAACTGAAAACACAAGTGTTCTGCATTGATACTTGCATGATGAATGGCCCAACCTCAGCCCTAACCAGTGCCTAGAGCTTACTTGGATGTCACTGAGAATGAGGGCATCAAATGCTCAGTCTGACTGCTCTGATCTCCCAAAAGAATCATTGCTTTCTTTTGCAGCAGCATAACAAAGGCGTTACACAGATGGGCAATTTTTAAACTGTTGGAAAAGGGCACAAGGAATCCACATCGCTATTTTTACAGTGGATTCAGATTTTTTCTGCAAATTTTCAAATCCAGATAACACGGAAGATCAGGCCATCCGTATTTTAAGGATAACCTGAACAACAACTGTTTCTCTTACATCAGTGATGAACATTTTGTTCTCCTCTGTGATTTGTCATCTGTTTTTTTTTGCTGTTTTTATTTTTTACTACTATATTCTTGCCCCACTAGGTCTTATTTTTGTCTGAGTTGCAGGGGCGTAAATCAACAGTGAGTGCTATGAAGTTAGTGGAGCTGTGCTGACATGGAGACAGCATTTTCTCAGTGGAGAAGTCTTTGGACATTGCTGTCACACACTCTTCTGTAAATGTGCATGAGCTGTGGAAGCCAGTGATTTTCCGAACCAGCAATTTTAATATCTAGTGACAAAATGTAGCCATATGGTCATTTGTCTCTTACTCCTAAGGGTCCATATATCTTCGCATGCCTCCTCTCCAGGGCCACCACAGATGAAGAGTACTGTGGGGACAGAAAACAACATTAGCAACAGCAACACTCATTTCAGCTGGGTGTGAGCAGTTTTGTACTATTCCCGTGGTATTGTTGGGAGCTTCCACTTGTTGGGATGTTTATAATTTTCTAATTATGTAAGAAGAGCACGTGTGAAAGGGAAACAAACACATAGAGGGAAAATTCTGTGCAATGCCTTTGTAAAAAATGCATTAACTGGAAATGGCAAAAAATGCTGTTTTGCCTCAATCCTATCAAATCTCTTCTCCATCTCCTCCTTGATCTACAAGTAGGTATTTAGGAGTCTAAAATTTGTCCAAATGTGGACTGGTGGCTACCATTTTCAGCAACTTCTGTCTTTTTCTGTAAAAAAACCTGTTTTGCGTTATCCATTCAGTCTTCTTCCTACTGGCTCTGTTTCATTAGCACAACCTGTACTTGGGTTAGAAGTCCACTCTAAAATCCTTCTTGAGGTCAGTACAGCCAGGCAGTACCTCCTGACACGGTGTAGATAGGCATGATGATTGCCTGTGACCAGATGCCTGTATCCACCTTTCTTTTTATGGCACATCCCATCTTCCTCCTTTCCCTCTTTTAGATTTGATTTCTCTCTAATTATAAGTCGGAGTACCTCTGGATGCCAACAGGTAAGGGCAGGAGATTTGTGACACTCCTGCTTAAATTTGAACATTTGGGCTTTCCATCAAGTTGAAAATGAATGTGTCTAAAGTTCTTGAAATTCAAAGAGGGAGATTAAAGGTAGATGGTCTTTTGTGTCCTGATTCCTAAGTAGTGCTGTGTGCACCTATGATGTTTATTTGCCTTTCAATCACAAACAAACGCTCACTACTGTGCTGTTCCTATTCCTCACATCTGCTTACAAAAACATCTCTCTGGGCCATGCCTGATGGCTCTTCTCAGGCACATAATTGAAGAAAGGGAACCTCTGAGGGAAAAAAGCACTTAACCGTGTGTAAGTTTTTGAATTAGATGCACAGGAATTTTTGACCCTAAGGATGATGTCAGATATATCCAAAACAAGATAAATATTCGCGAAGGCTCTTGAAAGTGTTGTTTTTCTACTCTCCAGCCTTGTTGAATTTCCCTCCTAGCTCAGACTAGTCTGTGTCACATTTCATGCAAGTTGTAATCTCCAAGGGGAAAAAAGTACTTAACCATGCTGTCAGGTTCCTATTTCAGGCTCTCAACAATCTTCTGCTTCCCCTGAACACTAGTATATATGTATGAAACTTACAGATGTTGTCTGACTAAACAAATCCAACCACCAGCTTTCTCATGGGAACTCCAGAGGTAGCTTTGCTCACCTACTGTTCAAAATGTCAGGATGTCTTTTAAATATGATTGAAAGTCTGCTAGAAATGCCATCCAAGGTGTAGTAGCTTGAAAACAATCAAATGAACATAGGTAAACAAGTTTGATAACTTTGCTCTAGTTGAATAGATTTGGGTAACAAGAAGTTAGAAAGGTATGTATAGAAATATGTGAAATAATACATATACAAATATATTTTAATGTTGTATATATACTAAACATGTATATAAATAGTATAGCAATCTAACATAAGAGCATATACATTGTTAGACTAAACTATTTCAGTTGGAAAGGACCTGCAATGATCATCCAGTCCAACCACCTGAACAATTCAGGGCTGACCAAGAGCTAAAGAGTGCTATTAAACACCTCTTAACCACTGAAAGGCTTGGGGCATCAACCACCTCTCTTGCAAGCCTATTGCAGGGTTTGACCACCCTCTCCATAAAGAAATGCTTCCTAGCACCCAGTCTGAACCTCCCATGGCCCAGCTTTGAGCCATTCCCACGCGTCCTGTCACTGGACCCCAGGGAGCAGAGCTCAGCACCTCCCTCTCCACGTCCCCTCCTCAGGCAACTGCAGAGAGCAAGGAGGTCGCCTTCAGCCTCCTTCTCTCCAAACCAGACAAGCCCAGAGTCTTCAGCCACTCCTCACAGGCCATGCCTTCCAGCCCCTTCGCCGGCTTTGTTGCCCTTGTCTGGATGCATTTGAGTACCTCCATACCCTTCTTAAATCATGGGGCCCAGACCTGCACCTGGTGCTCAAAGTGAGGCCGCCCCAGCGCTGAATGCAGGGGGACGATGGCCTCTCCTGACCGGCCGGTTGTGCGATTTGGCCTTGGGGCTGCCAGGGCTTGCTGCTGGCTCTTGTGGAGACTGCTGCCGACTGGCACGCCATGTCCCTTTCTGCAGGGCTGCTCTCCGGCCGCTCGTCTCCCAGTTTGTGCTTGTGCCTGGCGTTACTCTGTCCAGGTCCAGAATCCAGCATCTGGGCTTGTTAAATTCCACGTCATTAATCATAGCCCAATGCTCCAACCTATCTAGATCCCTCTGCAAGGCCTCTTGTCCCTCGAGAGAGTCAACCGCACCTCCCAGTTTGGCATCATCAGCAAACTTGCTAATGGTGCATTCAACTCCCTCATCCAGATCGTTGATCAAGATATGGAACAGAACTGGCCCTGGCACTGAGCCCTGAGGAACGCTGCTGGTGACCGGTCGCCAGCCAGAGGTAGCCCCATTCAATACAATCCTTTGGGCTCTCCCCTTCAGCCAGTTCCTCATCCAGTGTGCCATGACCCTGCACATATCATGGTTGGACAACTTGTCCAGAAGGATGCTGTGTAGGACAGTATCAAATGCCTTACTAAAATCCAGAAAAACTACATCCACCGCCTTCCCTTCTTCCACAGGGAGGTGACCTTATCACAGAAGGATATCAAAGTTTCCCTTTGTGAACTCATGCTACTGTGCCTGATTTCCTATTGCTATGTAAGAAAAATCTCTATGAACCCTTAGAAATCTGGGAACCATAGAAGAAGAACCTATGTGTGACCAAGAATATATTAAATCTATCCTCAATCACACTTAGAAAAACACAAGGAAGTTAGTATGTATTAAAATACTGTTGATCCACACCTGAAGTAAAACAGGATTTGGAGGATGATCCACAGACAAGTAGATTATTAGGGAAAATGATCCACAGAAGAACAGACTGCCTGAAAAAGTATACATTGATGGATGGTACACAAAATGGATGGGTTATCAAATTGAAGAAAACAGGAACCTTCTGTGGGAAAACCAGTTAATGTTGTAGGTGGATCACATAAGTTAATCACATAAAGAATTACCAAATTTGACCATAACTAATATCTTTTGCTGTGTGTACCAGACTCCATCGCACATAGATGAATAGTGCAGCCGCTGCTTTTCTTCTGAGTTGGGTGTGCAGAATTGTTCATTCTTATATCCCCTGCCATAAACCTAGGTATGTCAGTATTAGTTTAGTAAGATTAAAGGGAAATACATTTCTATTGCTGGTGTTTGGTTTGGTATCCCACTATTGAGATGTGTCTGTAATTTGAGTGGATTGAAGGGATTTCTTCTGCATTACTTCCACAATTCTTGCAGACCCTACGGAACCATATGCGGCTGTACAGAAATGTAAATGAATATTCTGGACCTGTTTACTTCCTTTTTTTTTCACTTTCTTTTCTTCTGTGCTCACTTTTCTAGCCTTCACTGAGACACAGCCCAGAGTTCATGAAGAAATCTCCAACAGACTAACAAATGGTGTGAGAACAAGCTCTTGATGCAGCTCTCCTGTACTCGACATCTCTGCACTGGCAAGTGCTTACAGTTCCCCTAGGGTGTCTCTAATTATAATGTATGGTTCATTAAAAATGACAACAGAGTTCATCGAGCCTGCATTCTTGTGATTAATTGCCACGTTCTCCTAATCAGTTGTTATTATTTATACCTCTGCCTTTATGCAACTGATTATACTGTACATTTGCACCACACAGAGAATAACAGAAGGGACACGAAGGGCATGTTTACATGATGCAGTGGAGCATGGAGTAGACATGCGTGAACTAGTGGTGACCCAAGTTGTGTGCTGGCACAGCACAGAGGTGTATGGAGCTAGAGATACTTGTCTGGGTCTCCGTCTCAGAGCCACACGGAAGCCACGCCAAGCTCATAAGCTCTGCCTCTCAGAAGGATTTGTTAGACCCTCCGAAGAGCTGTGGAGTCGTGCTTTTTCTGCTTTCAGTTAAGCTCATGCTGTCTCCAGTTGGTGAACAATCACAGGCAGCTCAGTGTAGGCATTTCTCAGGAACTCCCTTTAAGTGTTCCTGCCTGTATGTGTGTGTATATATCAGACATCAGATTTCAGCAACCTGAAGCTAAATCTTTCTTTAAGCCTCAAAAAAATATCTGTAAAATATCCTAGATCCACTGACAAAGCACTGCTGTTTATTAGAGAGACCTCTGAACAAAACCGAAAAAATATCTCTGAAAGTCAGCTCCCATCCATCAGGCAGAATAGAAATTTTGAGGGTGCAAAACTCCATGATAAGTAGCCAATGACAAGGTTGTAGTTTCATCCACCTTGAGTTTACATTTTTCTGCAAATGATTTCTGTTTTTTCTTTTATGACCACTGCTAAGGTAGTAAGCAGTTTTAGAGGCCTGTTATTTGATATCCCAACCTGAGACAGACACCAGTAATCTGATTTTTTGAGAAATTGCAGAGCAGCTATCTCCCAAAATGTTAGACTCGCTGGGGTACACTGGATGTGCATACAAAAATTCTGGCACTGACATGCCAGCTTGTTTTTCAGAGTTTTTTTGCAAAGAAGCCACAAACTTCCTACATTGTTACAGATCTTTCTTATGTCTTCCTCTTCTTTTAGTTTTCTGCTTGCTACGCATCTGCTCTGCAATTCTCCTGTTCCTCGGTTTCAGGCTTTTAGTTGCAATCTAATGCTATTTGCACAGCATTATCGCCTGGAGGCCTAAGTCAACTTTGGCAAGCCTCCTACTGGCATGTTATGTTAATAACTGATTGGTTTTGTTCTCAGCGAGAGCAATTTGTTCCAACAACTGGGATTCATCCCACTTTTTTAGTGTGTACACAGCCATACTCTAGCACAAACATTACAGGCCATGATGTTTAAAAATAGAAAGGGAGGGACCACGAGCATCACTGCATCCAATCCAACAGCTGCAGGCAACCATGGAGTAGCTGCCTAGTCCAAACTGCACACCCGCACCCGACCCCACCATCACAAAGCCTTGCTCCTGATGGCAAATTTGCATTTTCAGTCTTCTGACTGAAGTTTTTGAGCATCCAAGCATCCTCACTAGCTTCAAATATTTAGATTTTTTAGCCAGACAGTTGTTAAAACTTTGGCCTGTGCTGGTATGTAGTTGCTGCAGGAAAAATTGTGCAGATAAGAACCTGCAACTTGCTGTATTAATTCATATACAGTAATGGGAATTCAGGTTACAGAGAGCATGCTTATCTGTAATCTATTTGTTCTTAAATATGTGCAAAGTATGTTTATAATATTACATGCATTTGTATTTGTCAATACGAGGATGTATCTCCATCATTTGGCTAGGCATTTTAACTGCCTGGGAAGTTTCCAAAAAAGTATCCCCAGACAAACAAAAAATGCTACTCATGAGCAACAAAAAATAGTATGTGAAAATTACTTTGTCATCACATGCAATTTGCATTTTTAAACTGTGTCTGTGAAATTTTACAGTCATTTGCATTTCAAGTCAGCAATTAGATTAAAAAAGCCCACAACTGCAGCTGTGACAAGTACTCTGTTACGTGAAAAAACATAAATAATCCTCTTGTCCTCCAGCAACAGCTCCGATGAGAATGTAGTGTAGTGTTCGACGTTTGCCTCTTCAAGGTTGCTTTCATCCTTGATACATTGTAATTGGAAAACCTAAAAGAACTGGGCTCAAAAAAAGATACATATGTAATAATACAGAATCACAGAATCACAGAATCACAGAATGGTAGGGGCTGGAAGGTACCTCTGTGGGTCACCTAGTTCAACCCCCCTGTCGAAGCAGGGTCACCTACAGCAGGCTGCACAGGACCGCGTGCAGGCGGGTCTTGAATATCTCCAGAGAAGGAGAATCCACAACCTCCCTGGGCAGCCTGTTCCAGTGCTCCGTCACCCTCAGAGGGAAGAAGTTC
>Ga0065711_1006048_pt1 | contig 18451 bp, 10 predicted proteins | sample Hoacrofraction12_FD_59098 | JGI IMG/M metagenome (GOLD analysis project Ga0065711, IMG submission 59098) | Hoatzin crop microbial communities from Cojedes, Venezuela - Epithelial fraction 12 v2 (version 2) | ecosystem: Host-associated > Birds > Digestive system > Esophagus > Crop | place...
TTTTTTTTTTTTAATAATGGATATATTGCCAAATAGGAGTGCAAGCCATGAATAAGTTTGATAGAAAATAACTTAGGGCACATAACACAGTAAAGGAGGGGGAGACTTTGAAATTAGATTGTGTAAGATGTTATTAGGAACTATTAAGCAAAGGCCTTCACTGGAACACAGTCTTGTTAATACTGAAATTAAATACCTTTCAAATATAAGATACACACTTCACAATATGGATTCTCCCAGGGCTTTGATTAGGAGGTGGCAGGAACAAGCCTATAATTAATATTATATGGTGCTTTCTGTTTAAAGCAGACTGTTCCAAGAGCTGTAATCACCACTACATAAGCAAGTTGTCTTTCAATAGCTAAGAGGGAATAAGGATCCAGAGCAAAGGTAAACATGCAAGCCTATTTAATTGCTGGCAATTTTTTTTGCAGTAGTCTAACTGAACCTGGAATTTAGATATTTCTGAACAGTTTTAGCAGTTGCAGATTAGATCCTACCCTGAATTTAGGTCCTTTTCATGTATCAGGTCATTTACTGTGTATAACAGAACAGAAATGTCTTGAGGGAAATGATGTCTTCAAAAAAGTTTCCTCTGTACCTTTGGCCTGAGGCATCGTCCTTAGAAACCAAGCTATATGAAGCAAAGAAGTAGCCGCTAAATGGAGCTGTGAAAATCTGACATGGTGAAACAGAAATTAGTAATTATCATCTCCCAGCAGAGTAATGGGAACCAGTTCTTCTCTGTCCATGAAGAAGAAAACAATGAATGCTTAAAAAAAAAGACATCCTGAAGAGTGAAATTAAGTTTACCTAATCAAATGCTCTAACACAGTGAAATTTTTCTGGATCATCATTTAACTAAGTGGTTATTCGAATGGGTGTGTAGTGTTAAATATGAATCCGAGATATTTGCTCCCTTTACATCCCATGGGGATACATTGCAGAAGTTAATTATATGCTGTCTTAAAAAAAAATAAAAATCACTTAATCCATTTCACAGTGGCTATGTTGCTCACCAAATGCCTAGAACAGTAGGCATCTCAGGAAGTGTATCAGCTCAGCAATTTTTAAAGCCAAAAGGGCTTATTCTGTCATCTTGTTTGACCTATTAAATGATAAAGGCCAAGCGACTTCTCTGAAGTTATTGCTGCTTTAACTGCACTAGATCCTGACTTTACAGCAGAGAACGCTGGATTTGAAAGTGGCTGGTGGTAAAAGCAGTTGTTCCAATATTTAATTACTCTAATTTGTTCCAGCTTGTGTTTGCTTAGCTTCCACTTCCATCTTTGGGATGTTGTTCTATCCTTGTTTGGTAGTATAATGATTATGAATTTTTGGTTAAAGTGTAACACATCCTCTTTGCTCGGTCCATGTTACACCACAATTGGCCTTTTGTTGTGATTCACCTCTCGTTCTCTTTGTACCATTAATATATTTTTATCAGCACTGACTTAAAGGTTTCTTGCAGGCGTGATGTCAAATAATCATTTCAGGCCCACGGTGCTTACAAGTGGTGCTTTTTAATCAATGACCTGCTGCAGTCATCACTGCGTAACAGGCCAAGAGCTTCTGCACTGGCCCTCATTAGATTTCTCCTCTCTAAAGCTAAGACATGGGATGTTTCATATACCACACGTCCTTTCCCAGCAACATTAGTCCTGAGCAACTAACATCAGTCTAACACAAATTTCTAAAATGTGTAATTCGTTCCTAACGGTGTTCTGCTAACCGCTGATGAACCTTGCTCTCTTGTCTGGACTGTTGAACCTCCTTTGAAAGAGAGATGCTGCTGCTGTCCGGAGACAGTGAGTCTGTTAGCGCTGGAAGAGGTATTTCCTGAAGATCAGATGTCTGATCCTAGTTGGGGTATTGCATGACTGAAATAATCTCAGAGAATTTGGAAGAATCCTTTTTGCCAGGAGACTTTGGCCTCCTGCGTGAATTGGATTCTGAACGACTTACTGTTCAAGCAAGGGAATGTCCATTCCACCAGAAAAAGGACTTAAGGATGTAGTGGTTACTGCAAGAAAGGGGACATTTATCTGAGTTGCAATAATCTGAGGACATAATCTGGATTTCAGGTGGCCAGAGATTTTGCAACAAAACCTGTCAATGTATTTCTCAGTATGACAGAAGCAGTATCTGCAGGATACTGCATGGGACACTACTGGCAGGGAGGTCCTGGAAGAGGTTCCAGGTTGCTCTCAGAAGAGTTTGCAGAGAAAAGATGGGACCAGTTTTAGGTCACCTGGGATTATGAGTCTTTGATGACCCTTCGCTGACAGATGCAGGCTTGAACTCCAATACCTGATGACCTTCTGTCATACAAAAGCTCACATCTGAAACACTATGGTTTTTTCCAAATGGAATAAAAATTAGAAATATAGCACCAGAGATATAGAGCAGTTATGAAAAGATAAAACACTTTTCACATGCATGGTCATGGCTTCTTTTTTTAACTCTTTTTGATAGCTTTTTTCATTCTGACCCCTCTATATTAAAAGGAGATTCAAAACAACTTTAAAATATGCTTTTAAAAGTACCAACAAAGTACAAATTGATCCTTTAAAAGAAAGCTTGCCACATCAGAAAACTCTGTGCATCATTGATATGGTAACTTAGATTATTTCAGAATATCCTAGGGCAAAAACCCACTGTGGTTTCTCTGAGCTGGCAGCACAGATGGAAAGATAACAGCTATGACCGGACTTTTTGGGTATGAAAACATAGAAGAGACCTGTTTTCATTCCTCCATCATGTGACAGAGAAGCGGTCAAGTAAACTTTAGCAGTTCAGTTTGCCTACAGTTTTTAAAAATCTCTTGTGATCTGCAACGTAGCTGAAATAAAACAACACTAAACCTTCAGTGCTCGCTAATTAACACAGCCTCCTCACCAGATTGTAGCCAATGATGCTTGTTGCTCGTTTCTCTTCCATACTTAAAGATACTAAAAACCCATCCAGAGTTTTCATACCTTTACATGCTCATGTCAGAGATCCCCCAAGGAGTTGCTTTCTTGATGGGTTGAACACTGGATGCAGTAAATCACATTTCTTTTCCACCAGAGTGATACAGATGTTGTGGTCCCAACTAGAAGTAGAGGCACGAGCAGGCTGGGTGTTCACAGAGTGTTCTTCCTGCTCCAAGTGGGATAAAAGACATCCTGAACCTTCTCCTGCCCACTCTGACTGGTGGATACCTGTGTGCTGGTGTGTTTGTGCCAGAAGAGAGCGTGCTCCACACCATCCTGCTGCAGCGTTGCCCTTGGGAATGCCCACTCCTCTCTCCTGGGCTCTGTTTCTCCCAAGACGTGGCTGCGCTGGGCAGAAGGTTTGACGCAAAGAAGAAATTTTTCCCACTGAAATTATACAAGTTGGTTGACTGGAATGTTTTGTGAATTCATGCTGAGCGGAGAGATTTGTTTCAACTGAGGAAAAAAAAAAAAGCAGTAGGAAAATGGAAAAGGGGTTTTAGAAAAAATGTAAATGTTTTTTATCCGGATGATTTCAAAGTAATTTGAGGTGATGTTTCATTTTAAAATACTCTTCAGTTTTATTTAGAGTAGAATAAACATCCTTTCCAAGGGCTCAGAACTGCAACATTTCATTTTGACCTAGAAAAAATAGACTTAAAATAAAACTTCTTTTTCTGATGTTCCTCTCGCTTTCACCTCTCATTTTTGCGTCACTTAAAAATAATAATTCAGAATCTGTATGAAAAAAGTTACTGTGAAACTCAGAAATTGTGGGGCCCAGAGAAAAGCTTTCTGGGTCCAACATCTTTCCACATCTTCTGTATTTGTGCAGAAAACTGTTGGGTGTCTTAGCTTTTTTCGTTCATCTGACTGTACTCCTGTCTATAGCAATGGTGCATGATCTTACAGCAACTATCTGCTACCAAAATGAGAATGATACCTCCAGGTAAGGGGAAGACAATTTGCAGTTTCTGCTACTGATGGTACTACATGATCAGTGGCAATCTGAAAACCAGCACAGGCTCCTCTGAGCAGGGGCCACTACCTATATATGGATCTTGCATTTTTTTTTTTACTGAGGTCCATGAAACTAATTTTCAGTAGCTTTCCTCTTTTCTTTTCCCTGCCTGACTTCCAAGCGGGAGGTCAGGTCAAACTTCTGGCTGGTATAATAGCTAATTACACCCCCTATTTGGCCTAGGATGTGGGGTGAGGCATAAATTAGGACCTGATAGCTTAGTTGGTGCCACAGTGGGTTATTAGATGTGTGTCAGCGAGCAAAGTTCTGATCAAAGCTTGCAGCGAGGCAGCCAGAGGTCGTGAAGCATGGCTGGGGACTAATTGCTGGACTGTGCGCTGAAAGGAAGTTTGCAATGAAAGGCCATTAAGCTTCAGCCTTTCCAACCGGTGGAGCAAAGCTACGGAGAAATGCTGAATGCTGAGCAGGTAGGGAAACACGGGGCTTCCGTGCAGATCCTGCTTGGGGGACGGTGACGGCTCATCTCATTTCTAAAGGGCTTTCCTAACGAAGGGCAGAATCTGCTCCTAAATGCCAGTCCTAGAAAGGGCTTATAAACCCGTTCTCTTAGTTTAAATGAGTTGTCAAAGGAAGCAAACCTTTATTGAGAGCTGGCACTTACAGAGAAATTTGCCTGGCTGTAAAATGAGCTGGCGGCCACAAAATTTCTCTCTTAAGGTAGAGAATGATGAAGGCAGAGTGTTTAGTTAGACACCTGAAAAGCATACCAAGATATTTTAATGACAGCACTTACAGCCATACAGAGGAAATGTTATACCTGCTTTGTATTCTCAAAATTTTTCTACACACTCTGCGCAGCACTTCAGCCATATTTCACCCATTTTACAAACAGGGAAACTGAGGCAAAATGAAATAAACTTCTCTCTTTTTTTTTCCTTTTTTTTTAATACTCAGATTCCCACTTGTCAGGCTTGCTGGAGTTCAAATGACATAGTTCAGCTGACCTGAAGAAGAGTGAACAACCCGTGCCCTATTTTTTTTCCCTGTTGTTACAGAAGTTAATCACTTGTGACCTAGCAGTCACATTTTGTCTTGTTTCCTTGCAGGTCTTTTTCAGAGCTCTGTGAAATTTTCCCAGTTAAACCTTTCTTGAGGATGATATCCACCTCAATTTATCTCTCCCCCTCTTCAGAAAATTTTGAATAAAATAAAATAAATCATGTCTTTCTGTGCTTTCAGTGAAGATGAGGACAAACATTTCTGTTTTCTAAACATAGGTATAAATTTTATGTATGTGAACACTTTAAATGAGCTAAGTATTTAAGTTATAGCATGACACAAGACCTAAATAGCAGAGACCAAATATTTTCATGTCTGTTTGGAAAGGGTATCTTGAATATAAACAACGATAAATAGCTAAGAAATGTCTGGTGGCTCTGGCCAAACATGGGTTATCAGAACCAAAGTTGGAATTTCCACACGAGGAAATGTGCACTCCGTCAACATTTATTTTCAGTCTGGTTTGGGACAAAATATCACATTTTCGGGGAACGAAAAAGAATCTCGGGAATGTTTCTGTCAGAAATGTTGAAATGTATTTGTGTCACTTTGGCTTTCAGTTGCTCCCAGCAATGCTCTTGCTAAGTTGGAGGAATTGTAGCTGAGATGAGTCATGTCCAGCATTTCTTTGTGAGTTTTTTTGCCATGACTACATTTCTCATGAACCGATGTGTCCCAACTCAAGGAACGGTTTCTTGATTTGTGATATCCAGCCTGTTGGGCCGTGTCACTTAATTTCAAATGAGAACTGCAGGAGGGACAAATGCTGTTGTAGTTGTAGTTTAGAAAAAGCTCTTATACAAACTCCCACCTGGCTGGGAATCACTTTTCATCTCTCTCTCCTCCTTTCACTTGCACCTGGCTCACGTTTTGCTTTTTCTCTTCCCTACCTGTCCTTGGGCTAAGATGTGAAGCTGTCATTGGCAAAGGTAATTATCGACTGGCATAATGCAACTACCAAGGCACATCACCAGCCTGTCAATGAAGTCATACCTTTAAATGTACACTTTATTAGTTAAAGGTATTTAACGAACCTTTAAAAGAGTAAAGTGTGGCTGTAGTTTTCTTTCTTTGGATCAAAGGCATTCTCATTACATGTAAATGAATGAAATTCGGGAAAAAACACAGAAAAGAAGATTAAAATCTCTATGTGGTATTTCACAGGTGACACAGAAAACAAGAGCAAAATTTAATAGGTTTCCTGGCTGCTTGCAACCTATTTTCTTTTAAAGAAAATCACTCAATGTGTTAAAGCAAGAAGGCAAAGAAAAGTTTGTTGTTGTTGGATTTGTCTTTTTCTTTCCCTTACTATTGAAGAAAATGAGAAGAGAAATCTATTTCATGTCTCTTTCTGTGATTTTCATACAACTTAACTAGATCATTAGAAATGTTCCGTAATAATCTGTAGATGAAAGGAAAGTTAACTCTCGAGTCTTTATTATGATTAAGGCTTGAAGTCATTTGAAAATTCTATGTGGAACATGATCTATTACATCTTATGACAAATAGGAGCTCATATATTTAGGCTACAGCTAAGGAGTAACATCTGCCTATGTATTGAAGAACTAATTGCTAGCAAAAGAGAAACGAATATGTTTGTGACTTTGTATGGTAAACTCACAGTAAAGAGAATAAAGTCCTGATGTGAAAAATTGGAAAGTCTGCAGAAATAAACTATTCTTCTGTGAAGAGTGATGGAAGAGATCTTTTTCTTTTTATATATTCAGACAGAAGGAAAGAACAAGACTTAATGGTGAAGCTGAACTTCCAAATCCACAACTGATAAGTTTGTTTCATAGAATCATAGAATCATAGAATGGTAAGAGTTGAAAGGGACCTTAAAAATCATCTAGTTCCAACCCGTCTGCCATGAGCAGGGACATCTTCCACTAGACCAGGTTGCTCAGAGCTCCATTCAACCTGTCCTCAAACACTTCCAGGGAGGGGGCAGACACAGCTTCTCTGGGCAACCTGTACCAGGGCCTCAGCACCCTCATGGTGAAGAATTTCTTCCTAATATCTAATCTAAATCTGACCTCTTTTAGCTTAGAGCTGTTCCCCCTTGTCCTATCACTACATCCCCTTGTGAAAGGTCCCTCTCCATCCTTCCCGTAGGCCCCTTCAGGTACTGGCAGGCTGCTGTAAGGTCACCCCAGAGCCTTCTCTTCTCCAGGATGAACAGCCCCAAGTCTCTTAGCCTGTCCTCATAGGAGAGGTACTCCAGCCCTCTGATCATCTTCGTGGCCCTCCTCTGGACCCTCTCCAACACATCCATGTCCTTCTTATGTTGGGGAGTCCAGAGCTGGACACAGTACTCCAGGTGGGGTCTCATGAGAGCAGAGTAAATGAGTAGAGTCACCTCCCTCTACCTGCTGGCCTCACTTCTCTTGATGCAGCCCAGGATACTGTTGGCTTTCTGGGCTGCAAGCGCACATTGCCGGCTCATGTTGAGCTTCTCGTCCACCAGTACCCCCGAGTCCTTCTGCTCAGTGCTGCTTTTGAGCCACTCTCCGTCCAGCCTGTACTTGTGTATGGGATTGCCCTGACCCACTTGCAGAACCTTGCACTTGGCCTTGTTGAACTTCATGCGGTTTACGCAGGCCCACCTCTCCAGCCTGTCAAGGTCCCTCTGGATGGCACCCCTTCCCTTCAGTGTGTCAACCACACCACACGACTTGGTGTCGTCAGCAAACAGCGACAACAGTTGTTGTCGGTTCAATAGTTTTTGTTGGTAATACTGCCAACAGCAAAGGTGCTCTGACAAGAAACCTGGTCCTGTTAAAGTCAAAGGCAAAATTCCTTAGCCAGTGCTATCTATCTTGGTATTTATGTATTTTAGAAATGAGCCAAACCATCAGATTTAAAGGTGGTCTTTGAACTGTCCTGAAATTGTTACTGGGCTTTAAGTTCTGCTTGCTGGGAAGCCAGACTGATGCCATTTGAAAATTTCAAATACGCATCCAGTTTTTAATTTAATGTGTAGTCAACACTTCACTGTGGATGGATAAATAATTTCCATGTACAGACTGCTGTACAAGAAGTGGTAGAACACCCACATAGAGAACATGGTGAAGTTGCAAACTTATGAGGAGATCATCCTAGTCAAATTGTATTCAAAATTATAGATGAGTCTGCAAAAAAACTCAGCATGGACTGACACCTTTATCCACAGCCAAAGCAAATCCTGGATCATGCCCAGGTATAAGGTAAGACTGCCTGGAGCCAAAGGTATCTCAAAACTCCCAATAAAGTCAGCATTTCCTGACCCCACTCTGCTCAAACTCCTTTTCCACAAAAGACAAAGCTAATCAATACCTAGTTAGTTTATGCATTTGTGCACAACTCTCTAATGCCAGACTACAGACACAGTAGTGGCAATGCATTAATATTGACATGGACTCCACTAAAATATTAGCGAAGTACTAGAGGTACTGAGGACATCGAAATTGAGCAAATGTGACTATGAAAAATATAAATAATTTTGAGCTCTTTTAGTGGACTCGAAATACTAATACAATATCACCAGTCGTGTAAGCCTTCATATCCTTCAACACATCTGCTACTGCGTGTAAGTTATGGACAGCTTTTTGTTCTGTCTGCTCTGGGTTTAGCTCACTATTGTAGGGTATTAGTTCGAGCTACTTAGCTGGAAAGTCTCATTTCAAGTTCCCATTCAATGTGTATCATGTCTCTTTCTTAAGAGAAGTTATAAATCTTGATTAAAATCCTGTTGAATGCACAGTTAAGATGCCATTCTGAACTTACATGACTAGAAATTAGAACAATTCTTGATACTAAGATACTGAGGCAAGGACAGATCTTTATTTGACATGAGTACAGCTCTGGCAAAGTATCTGAGTGTACCCTGTATTATGGGTGCCCTCTAAATTTCATCCCTTTGCTCCCTCCCCGAAAGTCAGCTTCCTTGTTGGAAATTTCCATTCTCCCAAAGCATCTCCCCTGCAGGTTTGCACTGGTCTGAAGCATATCTAACATGGCAATTGAGAGGTTTGTTGGGTTCACAAGCAGCGCAGAAAGCAATTTTACTTTCATACTGGATGTTCTTGTGCACAGCTGACCAGAGTAGCCGAGTGCACAAGTTGTAATCTTTCCAGAAGCAGTAGGTTGATATCAAAGACTTTGCAGTGAAGCAAGGAATTGTGGCTGTACTTCAAGGAATAGGTTTGCAATTAACTGTTAAATAGAGATTGAAGGAATGCCCTGCTAGGTTGCTGCAGGCTTTGCTTGCCTGCCAGAGATGACTGAATCTAAAGCACAGAGCATGGCAAGATGATAACCTGTTAGCAGGGGGAAAAAACGGGCGAGAATTATTGAGTAGTTGATAACATGCAGGCTGCTTAACGGTTTCAGAATATTGCACAAAGCAACAAATCAGATCTTCTGAATTACATTTCTGTTGACATAAAATGAAAAGGGAAGTAAAATAACCAACTCATATCGTGTACATGTGAGATTTCTCTTAAAAATCAAAGCAAGCTAGAAATTGCTCAGCCTACAAGCTCATTCAGCCATCGAAGGACATCACAGATGGCAACGCACATAATTTGGAAAACAAAACAGAACAAAACAAAACATTTTGTTAAAAAAAAAAAGCATAAACTGAGATTGCTTTTATAGTCAGCAATGTAATACAGGATCTACTGTGCTCAGTGGTTCCAGATTTAGGACAAGGCATATGGGACAGAATATTTTGATTCTGTTTCTGCCCCATTCTTTATTTATTAGGCAAGTCTGCTCTGTAAATTCCTATTTGGACTGCAAGCGCCATTGTGCAAGGGATATCTTTGGCGTGCAGTACTTTGTAGCATAACCAGACACTGATTTCAACTTTATGTGGCTACTGTATAGGGTGACATGATTTAAGATACGGACCAGCTGAAACTCAGCTTCCAAGAAGGCTTCACTTCTCTGGAAAAAGGAGAGTGAAAACCTCAAGTGAGTTTCTAACTTCATGCTCATGTTGAGAGTTTTGCTTATACCAAAACCTCTGTCCTTACTACTTGTCCTTAGTAATTATTGCAGTGTGTCCTATGTTGCTGTGAACTCTTTCAGTAAATAAGAGTATCCACCTCTTTTTGGTGGTATGTCCCAGTGGATGAGCATGCCTTTAATGAGAATGACTATCAGTGTTCCCGAAGGGCTTTGAGATTTTTGTAATGCTACCCTTCTATGTATCACCAATCAAGTGTAAACCTAGGACCTGAAGATGTAAAACGAGAGCTTTGACACCTAGAGATTTTTTTTTTTTTTAAACACAATCAAAGTCTTGTGTTTCTGTGACTAGCCACTCCTGAGGGTTACAGAGCCTCACTGCGTGAGCAGCTATTCCATATGAGTGGAAAGCAAACCTTTGGATGCATTAAGAATCACAGAGAAATAGGACCTGAAATAAAAGTTTGTTCTCATAGATCTTATTCTCCAGAGCAAAATCAACTTTTCAGAGGGCTGAGGATTTGTGAAGGATCTTCAAAACCAATTAGCATCATGAGAATTTGCAAATAGTTGCATCAACATGTGTCAGGTTTTTGGCAGCAAGCTGTTAACGTCATTTGCTTAAGCAAATATTGTTCCTGGGCATGATTTGGCATGAACCTGAAGACCAGCCCTGAAAATTAGGAAAGTTTATGATGAAAAGGTATGGTGATTTCTCCACTTTCACAACCTGAAAATAGCACACATAAAGAAGGGTCGTATCTGGCCCTTCTTCAGCTAGGATGTTGGACTAGACGATTTCCAGCTGAATTCTCCTATGAGCATCCATAATGTTGCATGTAGGACTCCTTTGCTGGGCCACTAGCTGTGCTAATGGTCAGCCTCACCTGAAAAATGAAGTCAGATTTGAACCACTTCCTTCAAAGAGCAAACCTCACTGCTTTGGCATTCATATTCCAGAAGGTTAACTGATTTTCTGCCATTTATTCAGGAAAGTCTCCATTGAGCCAGAAGGGTCCCAAAGTTATATCTGAATGACAGGTTTCATGTCACTATTGCTACAGGCTAACTGCCAGAGATGTGTTCTGCAAAGATCAGGGTTTGATCTCTTCCTCTCATCCCATTCTTGTGTGTTTGTTCCATCCCCAAGATCTTAACTCAAGCTGTGTGTGCCAATATCTACAAGTAGCACTCACACTCAACATGTCTATTCAAAGCTAGGCACTTGCTGTGTAACTAAATGTCAATAGTTGCTGATACTTGGAATAAGAGTCCAAGTAAAGAAAATTATTAAGTGAATGACTCAGTTTAGATTGTACCTTGCGCTCTTGCTTTCTGTGGAAATACTTACTCATAATTATGCTGAAAACATGAGTTTTCGGTAAGTTTTACTTGGAACCTTTAACTTTTAAGTGTTTTTGTTGTTGTCAAAATCAGTGTTGATGGGTAGATTTACCATTTAACACAGTATAACATGTTCTTCTAACTTTTGAGAGCTTTACTGTGTTTATTCAGAGAAGTCAGCCAACTCCAGCCAGGGAATTATTTGGAAATTGGTAAAAGCTAAATTAAAGTTGAATTTGAGGGTTTCTTGGCTTCCAACTCTGCTGTCTATCAGATGAGACGCTCAATTGCCCTTAAAGGTCCAAACTTCAAAACTACTTCCCATTGTTGAGTGGAAAATACAAATATTCCCAGTGGAGCTGAGGTCTGGTCATGAAGAAAATAATTAACACAAAGATTACAGTTTAATTTTGTATGAAGAAGCTCTACAAGATCAACTTCTCACTTGTGCCAGTAGGAATAGCAACCTGGTACTGGTTAGAACAGTTCTTTGGCTATTCTACCAAAATATGGGAAACTGGAATAAGGAAGAAAGTAGAGAAAAAAACCCCAGGGATGGGGTGGAGAGAGATCCCATGGGTCAAAAAAAGTGAAAAGAGAAGTTTAATATGTTATTATTATTTTTATTCATTTGATTAAAATGACTGTGTCTCGAGACTTGAGCCAAAATAGATTTACTAGATTTGCTGTGTGCAAATGTATATGTGGAAGAAGTTTTATGATCCAGAATTAATTAGATTTTTGAGAATGAAAGATATGATGGTAAATGAACTCATGTTTTCTGGTTAGAAAGGACAAGTCTGTAGCCTTTTCCCTTTCAAAAATAGATTTTTCCCTCCGTGTTAATCCTGACGGTAGGAATTTTCCACTCTTTTTTACATGGGAATAAAGTGAGGCAGGGACCAACTTTTTAAAATGCTGGTTGAACTACAGATATAGAGCAGTCTCAAAAACATAGCCGCGGTTCCAAGCCTGAAAACCCTGACCTTGAGCACTGCTGAAAATGAATCTTGTCAAGTAGTGACTTGCCTGAATGCTGGTAAATCAGAAGATCAACAAGTGGTCTGGCTGCAGTATCCCATGCTCTAACCTCCTGCTCAGCTGTAGACTCAGAATGGGTGTGCCAGGAGGCAACAGTATGCACGACCTACAGCAAACCCCTCATGGGGGGATGCTGTGAGGCACTTGACCTTCTCCTTCCTCAGGCCGGTAGCTTCACTTTTCCTTATCAGATCACAAATACAGTGACGTGCTTTACCAAAGCAGTGTTAACTTTTCCAGAGATTAACCCATCATGTCCATGCAATCAGTGTTGTTAGCAGGGTAGTCTTGGGGGAAAGGAAACATCACTAGAAACTCCAAACTGTGGTATACATAGCTAAATTGACGTAAGGCTATCAGACAAAAAAACCAAAAAAAAATATTTTTCTCTATAGACACACAAACATATATATAGGGCCAAAAATAAAGAATGCTATTTTCTTCTCTGACCAACTTTCTTTAACTATTTAACTGCGAGGTTGTCCAGGGCTAAAACCAAGAAATACCTGCCTAAATGCCTATGCAAAGTGCCTGCACTTCATAAAGTCTGAACACTGTTTTATCAACGGTTAGCCTGAGATAAATGGGAGGCTGGAGTTTTAGATCATGTTTCCAATCACTTGCTAGTTGCAGCCAGTCACTGAATGGTCATGTTCCGGAGATTGCTTTCACATTCTTGTGAACTAGTGTAGCATGCGTCAGCATTCCTTAAAAGGTATCATTCAGCTCAGAAGCTTTCAGCCTGTTAAGTCCTCCTCTGAGCAGGAGTTTGGTAGATGCAATGCTACTACTTTAGGGAAGAGAGTCATCAGTCATAATCATGCCTTAGTCTCTCACTGGCAGAAACTGTGAGAGCGGTATGTATTTCTAGAAGAAAATGAGAAAATATATTTAAAGACTAGAAATTATACCAGAGTACAGAGTTTGACCTCTTCTTGAATTCATTTTTTTCTCAGTTCAGAAGTACTTTGATTGTGTTTGGTCATCTCAAATAGTGCTATAAAATAAGGTCCCACAAAAGGTGAAGGGTGAGGTGCACAACACCTAGCTTTAAAAATCAATAGTGCTCACATCCACAGCTGAGCTAGTCTCTCTCAGTTGCCTTTATTTTCAGACTGAGAAAATAAAGGCAATATTTGGGCATAATTATTCACATCATAAAGTAGCTGCAAAAATAAACCAGTTGGCTCTGTTGCCTATCAATGGAGTTTAAGGAAAGTAGCTCAGATGCAGAAGTCTATGTTAACGATGTCCAAGATAGGTATACATAGCCTCTTACACAAGGAAAAGTGTCCTCTCACTTCCTGAAGTCATCCAAATTACTCTGTACATCACTTCTTGGGAAGGGCCCTAACTACAGGCAGTAGTGAGGAAGTAACTTCCTGTCCCCTGGAAGCAGTGTGGTTAGACTGTGCAGAAACATGAAGAGGGAAAAGATTGAAAAGTGTTGGAGAGAAAAACAGAAATGAAGAACAAACCAAGAAGAACCTGATCACACAGCATCATGATTATAACACTCTGAAAAATGTGGGACTTGCAATAGCTGCTTCATGCATGCTGGAACATTTCTGTCTGCAAGCAAATGAACTTCGGTGCAAAATGCTATAGGTGACATCGGAAAGAGACCTTGGAACAAGAACCAGCATGCTCCTCCCCAGTGAATGTCCTGAGCCCTACACTAATATGGTGATTTTTCTTGCAGGTTGACCTTACTGTTGCAGACATTGTCCAACATAAGGAGGAAGGATATTCTGGCCCGGATACTACAGACAAATTTCCTAGGAGATGGAAGTAGCAATAAGCTAAATTAGGAATGAACAGTGAAGTTTTCCGGTGCTTAGACAAGTGATCTAGCCTAAAAGTTATGATATAAATGGCAGGGTGACTCCACCAGTCATAAAGTGGTAGTCATCAGTGCTGTTTCCAGGGCTTTAGAACCAGTTGATTCCTGTTAGGAACGCTCTGATGATGCCTGACAGTGTGGCCTCTTCATGAGACCTAAGCAGAGAAGCAACTCATTGCAGAGAGTGAAGCCATCTAGACACAAGCCGGTGTGGTTCTACTCTGTCTTGCCAGGTGAAAAGCAGTTCTGAGTATGTGTAGTCTACAGTGCCTGGACAACTTAAACCAAAATAAGTGAGGTGAGGCTGAGTGACCCCTAGTGTTAGGAAGAAAATTTTAGGACAACTGTTTGGGATTTGGGAACAATAATTCCTTTCAGTCTCTCTGCCTGATTGACTGCATGGAGATGGACACCAGTCTCCACACTGCCATATGCAATTAGACTGTCTCTGACATCAATAGGAACATACTTACCTCAGCACTGACTGATTTTGAAAAACCCAAGCCCTCGTGATTAGTCAAAGCAGATGTAGGGATCAGTTTTCCCACTCTTGCAATGGAACACAAGATGGATGAGATAAAGCAGCAGGAAACAGAAAGCTGCCCCCTGGTAGTTTTGAGACTGGCTGACGGACAGGAGATTGCACAAGAGGAACCACAATGGACTTCAGTCCAAAGACATGACCACCATACATGTATGTGAAGTCTCTGTGACTACACATGGGCAAGATCTGGAGTTTTTCATAAGGTGAAGCATCAGCTTTAGTTTGCGACTGCTCTTGGAGCAGTACCAGCACTTTCTATGTCATTTTCTAGGGAGTGGGCCCTGCTGCTGTTTGAAGTGCATGTGGATTTTTTGGGAGGCAGAAGGGCAGAAATGTCTGCAGAGGGGTTTTGCAGGGGTTAGAGTGGGTGCTGGCTGTCGATAAAGCCATTTAAGGGTTTGCTGGCCTCTTAAAGGAGATAGGTTTCACCTTCACCTTAGAACAATCTCAATCCACCTTCCCAATGAAAAGGAGAAATCCTTAGTCCAACATCACAGTGCCATAAAGGAATAAATGCAGGGTAAGTGGAATTTGTCAGCCTCTAGGTTGAAAGTTCACTTTTCTTTCTTGCACATGCTATGTTGCCTGAGTTTTTTATTTCCCACATGTTTCTAGTTGTAGTGGAAGGGACTGTGACTGAGATCCAGACCTGATGGACTGTGAACAAGAGCATGAGTGTGAGGAGAGAGAAGAAAAACTCACAGCAGCTGCCATCAGAGAGCTGGGGTCTGAGACCTGTCTGGGTTAGATGGAAAGGCAAGAGGCATGGTTTCTGTGCTGAATCAACTTATTCCAATAGAGAGGAAAAGTTCAGCTCTAAAGAAATGACATTTCTGTGCTTTGGAAAGGGTTTTTCAATGACCTATAGGGTAACCTGGGCCCTTTGACATACCTGCTTGGCAACTGGGAAGATATAGGTGTGCCAAGGCACAAGGGACATCAGAGTTTGTCCCTCTCTCCACACCAGAGCTTCAGCATCTTTCGTGGAAAGGAAAAAGGGCTTTTAAAGAGTGGTAGTTGCAGGTAGAAGCAAGAAGTAGGGAGGGGGAGAAAAAAAGACAAAAGAGCTAAGATCACCTTGTAAGAAATGACTGCAGTTCCAGTCACTTTGACGAAACTTCATGAAGCTGAAAGCATCCATTCCCTCAAACTGATGTCCTTGAAAAACATGCTGGAGTGGGAAAGAGGCGGAGGAACAGTTGTGATCTTAGTGTTGCAACAAATCATACAACAGGCCTTTTCATCCTGGCCCTTCAGTACTTGCATATTAAGCTTAAAAGAAAAATACCCTGAATTATGTAACACATTTGACATATCTTTCTTATATTACACCTACCAAAACATACAACTGTTGATTCCTCTGAAATATCATGAAAAGGGCATATTTATGACACAACGTTCTCCATCCAATATGCTTAGTGTTCCATATAAGAAAACTTGTTATTTTCTAATGGAGGTTTGACATTCAAGGTACTATAACTCTCCAGCTTTTTTCATAGTTTCAGGAGTTGGAGAATGAAGAACAGAAATGAATGAAAAAAAAAGAACAAGAAAGAAACCCGGGATTATGATGAAATCACATGATTTGAGTAACAGATATGTTTTGAAAATGTCAGAAGCTGGAAGACCTTACCATGAAATTATGTTCTTTTTGTTGACAAAAATGGTGCTTTCATAGATAAAGATGAAGTTTCAACAATGTAAAATAAAATTGTAACCTAATGTAACATTGAATACACAATAAAAGTTCCTATTTCAAATACAGGGAAATAAAAGCACTCTTAATATAAAAAGCATTTTTTTAGAACAAAGGTTTGGCTTAGTTCTATTTCAGATTTTTCCTAACGAAACAAAGTCAAAACTTCCACCATAAGGTATTCTAACGCTTGTAAAGAATTTGGGAGGGAGTTTCCTTCCTCCATTTCAAATGTTAATGCACAAGATGGCAAAGGGAGAAAAGCTGACCTCACACTAGGCAAATCTGAGCATATCCATCATTATCAAGAAGAATCCTAGTTTTGCAGCAGAGAGATTTCCACCACCTATTTCAGGCAGCTAAGCACAGAGTAACACAGTTAAACACAAGGAGACTGCCTTCTCCCACATCCGCCCCTGAATTTGGCTTACTGGATGGCCAACACCATGTTAATAAGACGAGTAACTGGGGAGGGAAGAGAGAGGTGACAGTTATAAAGGGAAGATGATCAGTATGTATTTTGATGGTTTGAAGTGATGTTGTAATTACTTAATCTACCTAGATACTTTCACTTGGCAGGAGAGTGGAACCTCTAGCAATGCTTGAATTGGATGTTCTAAAGACATGCTTGCACTGAGGCACCCAGCAGTACCTCCCTGTTCCCAGAGCAAGGCAGGGGGCCACATTGCATTCTAACCCAGCAGTGCACCGCCCTTAACTCCCTATGCCTGGTTTCCAGGAGAAGACAACTCTTGTATAGGATGCACAACCAGCATCTGTGGCCAGGATCCTGGCCATCAAGAGCTGATATCCCAAGGCACAAGGTGACAACACCCCTGCTGCCAACTTCACACATGGTATGAAGCACCTTCTGGAGGAACCCACCCTCTGGGGCCAAGCATCCCTGTTAGCAGTCTTACTCGGCTGTTGTCCACACTGCTACATCAACTGATTAAGGACTGTTGCAATGCAGTCAGAAGGGAGTGTACTTTGATGCAGGAGATCTCATATAAGACTGGTTGTCCACCTCCCCATCAAGGATTTATCTCTTTTACTCTTTTCCGTCCAAACAGATAAACCACCTCATCCCTTTCTCAGCAGGGTTACCTAAACCTCAAGAGAACAGCAAGAGTATCAGTCTGCTACTCCTGCTACTCAGGAGACATGGTGCCGCTCCATTTCTCCATCAGCATTGAACCATGCATGAAGTGAAATGTCTAGTCCCAAATTGTCATTTCCCTAAGGGCCACAATACATGTGTGGAATTAACTATATAATTAGATTATCCACCATCATATCCCTGGCAGGATGAAATATTTTGAGCATAAGTAAAACAGCTGTATTATGAGTTAGGAGTAAGGTAACATTTTACAGACTTCTACACTACAACAAAGAAAGATAAGTGTGACATCAAAGTAGAAGTCTTTTATCTGTGTATGTCTTTGAAAAGTCAGTCTACACAGACTCAAAGCATCTGTTAATCAGATTATGGGCCATATCCTGCTCCCAAAACAGTTACTAGCAACGCTGTCATTGATTTCCTCCGGACAGAAACATGCCCTAAAGGGGCACGCTACTTCATAGACCTGCTTGTTGGAGAAACATTTGTATTATTCACAAAGGCAAAGCAATTTCCTGGAAGCAGAAACTCCTACCTGCACACTTAGCAGCTCCGGCTATTTTAGGAACTGAAAAATTCCATCCAGCATTAGAACTACATTTTCAAAAATATTTTGTTCATGTTTCTTAGGCTGCTTCTATGCCACCCATGAAGGAGGGGGAGCTGCTTTTGATTCGCAAAAGTCATGTTTTCTGTGGATTTTTTATCCCCCCTAAGCACCTCTCTTTCCCACCCTCGCATGCTACTTGCTGTCCCTGAGCTGAGGGAGGAGAGGCTGAGGGAGCTGGGCTTGTTCAGCCTGAAGAAGAGAAGGCTGCGAGGGGACCTAATATATACTTACAAATATCTGAAGGGTGGGTGTCAGGAGGATGGGGCCAAGCTCTTTTCAGTAGT
>Ga0065711_1006049_pt1 | contig 18451 bp, 6 predicted proteins | sample Hoacrofraction12_FD_59098 | JGI IMG/M metagenome (GOLD analysis project Ga0065711, IMG submission 59098) | Hoatzin crop microbial communities from Cojedes, Venezuela - Epithelial fraction 12 v2 (version 2) | ecosystem: Host-associated > Birds > Digestive system > Esophagus > Crop | place...
CAGGCCCAGCTGCTGCACCGTCGGCGGGCAGGGGGTCGGCCCGGGGCGAGCGCGGCCCCTCGGGGAGGCCGACGGCCAGACCGGTCGCGGGCCCTGGCATCCCAGCCACGCCGGGGAACGCGGGCACGGCCGGCTGAGCAGGGCGGTTCGCAGTGCGGCCTCCGGCGGAGGCTCCGCCAAGGACGCAGGAACACCGCGGATGGAGTTAGCCCAGAAGTTAGCGTAGTCCCCAGAACCTGTTCTGCGCCTACACTGGCTGCGGAGTTACCTTCCATGGAAACGCTAGTATTGCCTAGAGTTTGGACAGTAAGTCTTCTGGTGTGCCAGTTTTGTAATCGTGCCTGGTACTGCGTGTGATATTTTTTTTTTTTGTGCTATTTCTTGTTATCTCAGCATTTCGACTGTTTCTAGGGCTTCTTCCCCCCCCTCCCCCCATCTTTTATTCTCGTAGTGATCCAACATCTCATTTAAGGCATTAAATAAGTGTAATGAATTCTCTGATTTTTGTTTTTTTCACTATGAAGGGCAAAGGAAATTCATTCTGACAGGAAAGATTCGTAATAATCTTAGTACTCAGAATAATCAAATCAGGCAAAAGTCTAATAAAGGCAGTATAACCTGTAATCAAGTGTAATCCTGATCTAATTGGTCAGGAAGAAAAAAATTAAATGAAAAAAAATTCCCCAGAATCAAGGAACAGTAAATGTTACAGACCAGGAGCAATTCACTGGCACATTTCTTTGACTTCTTTCAAAATGCGAAAGATAGCTAAGTTTTTTCTGGTTGGCTTCAGACAGGATCAATCAACATACATTGTCTTCTCTTTTCTGATTAACTGCAGTAATTGTCACATGCTTATTTAAGCAGAATCATTTGTATGGAGTTAATCTGTTTTATTGATTAGCACAAAGCTATTTTTCAGCCGATTCTCATTGAAACAACATGGTGGTCAAGTATCCAGAAATATGCTACAAGGAGAAAAACCTCTGTTTGTGTTTTCTATACCTTTTTCAAGTGGTAATTCACACATTTTCTAAGGATTTCTACACTGAGCTAATTGTTACAGACTGCAAAAATCATTCATTTACAACAAATTTGCATGAGTGCCAATTGTAAATGGTGTTTTATTATTATAGCTTAGCCTTACACTTATCACAAAAGTAAGTTCTAGCAAACCACTTACACTAACTTGACAAAGATGTGGCATCTATTTTAATGACAATTATTCAACAGCTAATTTTACTATGATTTTAAAGACAGACTATTCATATATGTATTTTAAACTGCTCACTATTCAGCTTAGTTGTGTGAATCAGAGTGTTTAGGCCTGAATTTTTCTTGCTTAGAATTCTACAAAGCTTTAAAAATATACTAATGGATCAACTAAGTACAAGAAAAGAGTTACTGACTACTCTGGCATAGGTAACATAACAAATAGAAAGAAGTAACTGTAAACTTTTATGGACTATTGGCTATATTTGTAACAACAACACCAGGTCTTAATTGCTGCTGTACTGAAAAGTCACTTAGGTACATAATTAATCCTGCTGAATATATTGAGAAGGGCTTTGAAAAGACATGTGATTACTTAAAGTAAGATGGGGAATTTGCTAAGAAACGCTGAGAATCCATCAGTGGATTCTGACTCCTGGAAAAACAACACACAGATTACAAGCAACTACTAATGATTCACCTTACATATTTATCAAGAAATACTAACTGCATAAGTAAGTAATAATGATTTCTATACCAGTAAGGTTTCTGCCTTAAATCACAAAAGATACACTTTGAAGCTGCTGGTGCAGTGCATGTGAAACCAAAACCAGAGCAAATGAGAATCATCACAACATCTCCCAAGCGTGTGAAAAACAGGAGATGGTTAGATGTAACATCTTTACAACAAATGAACCCTAAAAATCAAAGGTATGGTGGATACAGGAAGAATACAGATACTTAAAAGCAAGACTTCGTTCTTTGTGACTGATTAATTCATGTCATAACACTTCCTTCAGTCATATTAAGTACTGAATGATGATGGAATAAAAGTTTTAAGAGATTAAAACTGAACTTCACTTTAGATCCTGAAAATAAACAAATTACAGAACAGTTTAAGATTAATATTTTTTCATAGTTGTTGATAACTTTATTTATTTCACAGGCCTCCTCTTGTTAATATTCTAACTTTCTAGGTAATCATCTTATTTAGATTTGCTTATATAGCTAACTGCCTCCATGCATGTCTTCAATTGGGAATTAGACTGGTGATTTAACAGCCAGGACTATTCCCTAATCCTGTTGATGTATGCCCAGTAATTAACAATCTGTGAGCATCTGCATTGTTGGGTGTCCAAATAGATTGCACCAAAAATGATCCTTCGTATGTTATGGGTTTAGTGGACAAAGTGAAAAAGGATTTTTTTATCAATAGTTGGACTTTCTGTACGTTTTATGAGTTAATAGGGTTCAATTAACATTGCCAAGTTGTGCGCTTCTTGTGCACGTCTCTGGGGCTTTGCGAAGCTGAGAAGAAAGCTTAATGAATGGTTGAACTGCTATACTGGTACCCTAGTAATTAGAGAACGGGTAATTAATGTGCATCTGTGGTAGACTCTGGGGTACTGTCAATGACCCTGCAGTGTGGAAGAAAAAGGAAATTATGAGTTTGGCAAGGGAATACAGCTTTTCCTATTTTCTTAAATTTTAGATCTACATCTGTGTTTAATTAGAAGAAGAAATGAATTACCATTAACACCATTAGGCAACGAGCTATGATTGGTTAAGGTCCACATAGGCTGTGAAACTGATGAAAACTCAGGAGATCAGATAAGATTTTGCGGGTTTTTTTTTTCAATATCTGAAGGACTTTTCACAGAAGATGCCAGACATTTAGAAGAGAAAAAGCTTAGAGGCCGGAAAACAGACTAGTGAAAAATATCGGCATTTTTGTACAACTTCTACTCTAACCAGTTTGGTTTTTTTTTAATGAGAGTGCGGGTGCCCAGGCGCTGGCAGCGTGGGCTGCAGGGCGGCCTCTGTGAGGAGAGGCCGTAGCTGCCCCACGCTGGACACAGCCGTTTCCAGCAGGCCCACCGCAGGGCACAACCGAGCCCCTCGGCCAACCCAGCAGTACCTCTGTGAAAGTGTGTTTAAGAAAGAGCAGAAAAGTGAGAAACAGTGGAGGGAACACCAAGGTCAGAAGAAGGAGGAGGTGCTGTTCCCTGGCAGGGGAGCAGGTATTGCCTGCGGCCTGTGAAGCCCCCGTGCTGGAGCAGAGGAAAAGCGTGAGGAGAAAAGAGTGGTGGAGATCAGCTATGAGGCACAGACTGCAACTCCCTCTCCCTGTGCTGCGTGAGGGGTGGGGACAGGGGAGGCAGGCAGAGGAGCTGGGAGTAAAGTTGAGCCTGGGAAATGGGGTGGGAATAGTGTTGCTTTAATCTTTACATTTTTGTTTCCTCTCTACCTGAACTGATAGCTATGTTTTGCTTTTGACTGACAATCAGTTAAGTTAATTTTTCCCAAGTAAAGCCTGTTTTGCCCATGATGGTAACTGATAAGCAGTCTCCCTGTCTTATCTCCACCCATGCGCTTTCTTCCTGTTCATCCTATTTCTTCCCCTTGTGCCCCCTTGAAGGGGAAAAGGGAGCGAGCAGCTGAGTCGGAGTATGGCCCAGGGTTAACCCACCACAAGATGCTATCATTTTAAATCCAGTGAGGTAAGATCTGTTTGCAACAGCTACAATTTAGTTTTATTTAACTTTAGAAGAAATATAAAAAGCATCTTCTTTATGAAGCATTTCGTTTGTACAAGCCTTGGACAAATTACTGCTACTACAGAACACTTATTGAAAGATAGCCCTCACAGATGTTACAGACGACTAGGTAAGCTGATGCACTAGTTTCTACAGGGATTCAGATGAAAATTGCTTTTATCTCCTGAAGCAAAATAACATTCCATATTTCACATGATAATAAAATGTGTCCTTAGGGTAAATAAGTTGTCTCCACTTCTAAAACAAACCACAATTCAATTAGCATACAAAAGTGAAGTACTATTTTATGGGAACATGTAACTCTCCTGAGCTTACTATTTTAGCAGATTCTGCTACCTTTTGTAACAGTACACTAGTTGCAAATTAACTCTGGTTGGCCATAACCAACCAGATTTAGAAGATTCATTGAAATGTTAAGCATCAACTAATAGTTAAATCACAAGGTCTTCCAAGACATGCTAAAACTAAGCTTTTGAATGCCTGAAACTTTCAGCTTGCTTGAAAACATTATAGGTGTATACATTGAACACTTGGTTTAGCTGGGCATGCAGTTAATTTTTTTTATTTTTTTTTTGCTGTCAGGTACCTTTTATCAGACATTCAAATTTTAAAGCATCTAAATACAAGTTCAGTTACATTTAGTACAGAAACACTTTGAAATACAGGTCAAGAATACTTAAGGCAAGCTGTCATAGATGAATTTAAAAGCAGTTGTACCTTGCAGGTGCAATCCAGATGGAGACAACACCCTAAGTAAATTTGAGTATTTCTTATTTTTCATTTTGCTTTTATTTTTTAGTTGACTAAATATGAAATTGTCAGTTTAGGTATATTTCCAGTAAATGTGAAACAAGCCATACCTGCAAGCTGGATAGGTATAGTCCAAATTGCCTAAGCATAAGATAATTTATTTCCGGAAGGCATGGTTTTTTTCCCCCAGAGTAGTGCTCTTCCCAAGCTAACATGCTCTGCCTCTCTGGCAACCAGCAAGAAGAGAAAAGCTGCTTGCGTCTGCCCATATTCATAATAGATCCTTCTCGTGCTGTAATATTCCAGGGCACTGCAAGTCAGAGTATTTCTAACATCAAGGTATTTTAATTATTATGTGAATAGGCTATGTTTACTATATAAACAGAACATAGAAATACCTAGAGATGAAGAACTGCTATGGTTAGCTTTTTAACCAAAACCTGGTGTTGCATTAATTTGGGATGGAGGAATTTGGCAGAAAATAAACCCCCTTGCATTCTAACTCTCCTCACCGGAGTGGGAGGCTAGGTGCGGCTAGGTTTAAATTCTGAGTGATACCTAATTTGTCACTACCAGTCCACTCATGTTTAATATGTATATTAAACTACCATGATTCTGGATACACTAATAGTGGTCTGCACCTTCAGTCCAGTCATGCTCATGAACTAGCACGGCCGCGCTTAGGGTCTGGTCGCATTCAGTGAGAAACTGTGACAACTGTCTACTTAAACAGTGCAGTTCTATTTGTGCAACAGATATATAGGTTTTTTGAATTGCCGGTGATAGTGACTGTCTGAAAGAAAGCACGTGCAAATAAGAAGTTATTAAGTATGAACGTGTGAAAAGGTTATAAATAATACAGCCTGGCTATGAACATTAGGGAGTAACTCTCTAGAGAGATTTCTAAGACTCATGAGAAAAGCGCTTAGTCTAAGTCTCACCCAAGACGTCCCAAGGGGGGAAGAAGCAAGGCTCAGCCCATCGGCCGATCCCGGTAGTCAGAGGCAGTCTGAGATGGAGTTTCCCTTGGCTTGCTCACGGTGTTATCTTCTCCGAAAATCCCCTATTTCCCTGGCTATTTTTGTACCATTTCTACATTTAAGGTGGAGTTTGAGTGACTGTAGTCATACATACTTTTTATCATGATTGGTGTAAATTTTCTTGCTTCACATTTAAAGGTATAGTTTACAAAAAATCGAGGGCGCAGTCTCGAAAAGAAGTGGTTGCACCTCGGAGGCGGGTAGCCTTCGGGATGTAGGTGTGTTAGTTCATGAGCACGACTGGACTGAAGGTGCAGACTGCTATTACTGTATCCAGAATCGTGGTAGTTCAATATACATATTAAATGCGACTGGACTGGTAGTGACAAATTGGACACCACTCAGAATTTAAATCTAGCTGCACCTAGCCTCTCACTCCGGTGAAGAGAGTTAGAACGCAAGGGGGTTTATTTTCTGCCAAATGAACACGACACTGTGGTATCACATAGACCCACAGTGTCTTCAAAACCAGTGGAGTGGAATGTTTATAAAATACTTATTAATATAAACTTATAAAGCAGTGATAAGTCGACAAAGTGGGTCCCTGAGTCTCCCTACATCAAACATCCTGTTGCTAGAATCATAGAATCATGGAATGGTTTGGGTTGGAAGGGACTTTATAGATCTTCTAGTTCCAGCCCCTCTGCCATGGGCAGGGACACCTTCCACCAGACCAGGTTGCTCAAAGCTCCATCCAGCCTGGCCTTGAACACTGCCAGGGAGGGGGCATCCACAGCTTCTCTGGGCAACCTGTGCCAGTGCCTCACCACCATCACAACAAAGAATTTCTTTCTTATATCTAACTTAAATCTACCTTCTTTCACTTTAAAGCGATTACCCCTTGTTCTATCACTGCAGGACTTTGTAAAGTGTCCCTCTCCAGCTTTCCTGTACGCCCCCTTGAGGTACTAGAAGGCTGCTATAAGTTCTCCCCGGAGCCTTCTCTTCTCCAGGCTGAACAGCCCCAATTCTCTCAGCCTGTCCTCACAGGAGAGGTGTTCCAGCCCCCTGATCATTATTGTGACCTCCTCTGGACCCGCTCCTACACGTCCATGTCTTTCCTGTGCTGAGGGCTTCAGAGCTGGATGCAGGACTCAAGGTAGGGCCTCACCAGAGCAGAGTAGAGGGGCAGAATCACCTCCCTTGACCTGCCGGCCACACTGCTTTTGATGCAGCCCAGGATATGGTTTACCTTCTGGGCTGCGAGGGCACATTGCCGGGTCATGTTGAGCTGCTAGTCAACCAACATCCCCAAGTCCTTCTCCGCAGGGCTGCTCTCAATCTATTCTCCATCCAGCCTGTATTTGTGCTTGGGACTGCTCTGACCCATGTGCAGGACCTTGCATTTGGCCTTGTTGGACTTCATGAGGTTTGCACAGGCCCACCTCTCAAGCCTGTGCAGGTCCCTGTGGAGGGCATAGAATATGGAAATAGGAATGGGAGCTATCCATCTCAATTCTAATGTTTCAGATTTACTGTAGAATTTGGAAGAGTAGGTAAAGAAAGAAAAAAGGAAAATATAAATCCGAATGAATTTAGGAGGAGGTAGAAGCACACAACTTCTCTTGAAGAAGTTTGTTTGGATATACGTTGCCATTGGGGAAAAAAAAAGAATAGTTTATGTCATAAGCAAAATGAAGACATGGGCTAAACATACTAAACCATAACACCAAAAAAAGCAAATACTGAACTGTGGCCTCATAGACAAGTGTCTATATCCAGTAAAGGATTTGAGAGTCTTCAAAGCAGTATTTAATAGATGCTGAAATAAGCATCTAGTTATGGTGTTGCAGTCACAAATGTGAAGTTCTGGTTTCTGGAAACCACAGGGAAATTTTTAGTATGCCAGAAAGCTGACACACAACTCATACCTTACAAGCAGGAAAACTGACACCATAACAGGATGCTGAGAATAAACCTGGAATTTAGCAGCCTTAACTGCACAAGTGATTCTACTTGAAATTTTCCTAAAAATCTTCTCTTGAGTGCTAAAGCTTATATATGTCAGCATATAGCTTTTGTTTTATATTTTTGTATAATTCACTCACAGGTGATGGTGCTGCTTCTGTGAGGTAGCTGACATAAAACTCTTGTTTACCTAGCAAAGAAAATTGTACACAAACCACTGTTTTCCCAGCCATACTTCATAAACAGCATATACACCAACACTGAATGATTTCTGTCTTTAATGGAAGACATTCTTTGAGTATTTCTGCAGGACTGAGTGACTCTGCCTTGACTTCTAGATCCCAGTCTGGTCTACCCAAGAGAAAGGGAGAGAGCCACGAAGACAAGATGCACTGGAATCAGTCGGAGTTAGTGGATCTGGCCACTGCTGATTAGCTGCTCAGACATGCAAAAGTATTCTCTAGTCAGACAGAGAGGTACCGAACAGTATGATCCACCAGCCCTAAGTAATTACTGAGCAGAGGTAGGTAGCAATTTGAGAAAAATGGTAGCAGTGTTCCCTCAGAATGCTTCTTCTACTGTTCCTTGATTTTTTTTTTATAGTATTCTTTAAAAGTATTTAATTAAACTGTGGTTTGGGATTAAGGTTTAATGAGTAAAATACTTCTTTTAGTTTATCACAGCTTCATTTAGAAGGTGAATCTAAACAATACTTAATTTTACTATAAATGTAAATATTCTTTGTTCTTCAATTTATGGCCACTGTATTTTTAAAATATTTACTTTTATTATTTTCATGTTCAAAAATACATTAAAAAGTATCTGTGTGTCCTCAAATCTGGATCAAGGTAAGACAGAGTTCTCAGTATATGTTCTCCAGGAAAACGACTGATTGAGGAATCAAATAATTTTTCTCAGAACCTGTGAAAATACCAGAAAACTGGAAAAACTGTATGGAAAAGTCAACAATGAAACAAACATTTAAACTTCAGAGTTTACTGAAGATACTAGTTAAAAATAATGATAAAAAAATAGAGATCAGAATTCTATGAATTGATTTGTATTAGATTTTTAAAATTTTTCTTTAAGTAGTATTCCTTTAGAAGGTGCTCAGATGGTGTAGGAGGAGACTATAAACAGGCATTATTTAGTTGTTCATATTTCTATCAAACAGTACAGGGTCAGTTTTATACTGATCTTACATGTACTGGGTAACACTGTAAACTTTATTCATACCTTAAGCACACTAGTTAAATTCACTTGACACAATTAATGGTGTGGATTAAACTTCCTATTAATAAAACAGTATCAAGTAAATTCTTTTTCAATTATTTCTGAACTAGCCTTCAGAAATTCATTAAGGTCTCACTTCCCTTAGGAAAAAAAAAAAAATTATTGCTATGGGGGAAGTAGGAGGGGAAGAAATAAGAAAAGCATTAGTGAAACAAGTACTATACTGACCTGTTCAGATCAGGTAGTCTTGAAATTCTGCTGTAAATAAAAGTAACATTTTATTTTAATGGAAAGCATTCTGACTTGCCGGGCAAAAATTTCTTTGAAAAATATTATGTTATGTGGTAGCTGAAAACATAAAGCAGAAGAAAGAGAATTCAGTATTTCTTGTTTAAATTATGAAGAAACAAAGGGAGCAACATCACATTTAGACTAGCCTATAAAACAGAAATATTATTAAAATACATGTGAGTATTTATTGAGGCACCTGCTCAGAATGCTTGATTTTCTAACTCTGAATGAACAGCTGCAGAAGTCAATTTTGCTGGGCTTGCAAATTCACGAAACAAAACATCCAGGAAGTATCCTCCCAAATTATCCCAAGGCTTCTTTTTTTCCCCCTAGGAAAAAGGATTCACAAGGAACAGATCAGAAAAAAAAAATAAACAAGGTATTACCCAGACTTTTAATACCTGAAGCAAAGAGAGCTCTCCTGATTAAAAGACTGAGCAAAGATGTTTTATGAAAGCAGTCAGGAGAGCTCTTCATTCTAAGCTTTTACTTGTAAAATAGTCCTGTTGAATTATATTATAAAAAAACAAAATTTACACATCTGGAATGTGAGGGGATGCAGATGTGTTGTTGGATCTTTAGGTCCGAACCACAGACTGAGGGAAAACATGTTTATCTTGCTAAGAAAACTGGTGAAAATTGAAGAATAAAAATTGTAATTTCAGTATTCCAAAGAGTGATAATGCCTTGAAGGTGTGTCGATACCGATTGGATTCCTCTGTCTGTCTTGAGCATGTTTATCTCATAGCTGATTCACACTACTGGCCTTGGCTTACAGAAGTTTATTCCAGCAAAACTAGTTTCAAGCATATCACGTGTCTGGCGTGCATCTGTTTTCACCAACATCAGTGCTTCCCTGAATTCAGTCTGCACTTCGTCTGCACTATGCAAATTCCCATTTATTCATGACCCTAGTCCAATAATTTTTGTTGACCGCTCATGAATTGCTGTTCGTGAGGTTAAAATGGGGCAGCAGGCCAAGCTAAGGTCATACGTATCTTCAGCATGGTGCACAGAGGAGTATCTATGTGAAGCAAAGCGGAGCTTCAAGTAATGGCTATTTTCTGAGTAGGCAGCCCAGCGGTAACCAGTAAGCCAAGATGTTCCAGGAAGTTTTGTCATGGGGCATACGGCTACTCTTCTTCTCCTGACAAATTGAAAACACATTTACAATAATGGGAAATATTAAGAACATCTTTAAAATGTTTATACCAAAGCCAGAAACTCCTGCTTTGCCTTATTGGCATCCCTAGCTGCTTAGTAGTCAGCCAGCAGTGCCCATTCCTGTTGTCATAGAAGTCCATCTCTAACATTTTCCAGAATTTTTGTATATATGTTACTAGGGTAGCTGGCATGCCCAGTCACTCTCTCAGCTTAAAACCTGAAGATGTCCTAGCATGCTGATGACACAGGCTGAAGTTTGGTCATGATGGGCAGCTTGAAATGTGTATGTCTAAGGTGATTTGGGAGCATCTCAGAAACGCTTTATCCATTTTTCACCACCATGTCTCTGTTAAACAGGGATAATTTTACAGATAGGAGGTAACGACTGAGTATGAATGTTAAAAACTCCAACTGAAATATTTCAGTTAAGTGTAGTTTTAAGTACAAGTGCTATTAAATGTTTGTGGTTATTATCAAATTGTTGTACCAGTCACCAGAACCAACATAACTGACATGGAAGACGGAAACAGGGTCTGAGAAGATGACAGAAAACTGAGTACAATAGAAGAAGACAACATGTGATTGCATGGAAAGTAGGATTGCTGGAAAATAAAAGACTGTGGGAGGAACAGATGGGTCCAGAAACAGAATCTGCTCACATTTGTATCACAAAATTACACAAGGAAGTTTATGCCTGTTCTTTTTTTGTTGATGCTAGTTTTCAAATTGTAAATTAGCAAGTTAGATTTACAACAAAGTTCAGCAAGTGCATTTCTCAAAAGTTGTTAGTTCATATTCTAAAAATGTTGTTTCTTTATTGTTTAACTTCTTACAGCTTTGCAAAAGTCCTGCCCGTATTTGTGATGGTAAATCATCAAATAACATCTTGCTCTGTCCTTCTTTCACAGTGGTCTGTAGAACTGGCCTAAAGAGAGGGAACTCTGAAGACTATCAGAGATGACAGGACTTTCTTCTAGCTATGATGAGACAGCTTGACCTCATCTAGGCTTCCTGACACTGGTTCCTTCTGCCACTTCTCCAGTTACAGGTAGCTCTATCTTGATTTCCACAACTGGTATAGGCTAAGAGGCACTAACCACTTCTTTTTTTAATCCTAGCTTCCCCTTTCCTGCTGTTGGATCAGATAAAACAAATGCTACCACCGATGGCGCTGCAGAGATAACAAACAGGATACAAATACATGCACAGGGATGGCTGTGACTTTGTTATTGGCATCCAGCCTCTGAGTTGTCATGCCACAGGAAGGGAATGTGGGGGAAGTGCGTGGGAGGCAGAGAGCTGATGACAGAGAGGAGGTGCCCTCAAACACTTTGCCCATAAATCTTCAGTGTAGGGTTCTGTACCAGTTCAGAAGATTGAGATGGTTACTGCACAGCGGTATTTGAAGTGAACACATTCAGGATTGATGCCATGTTAATGGCTATTGTTAGTGTTAATGGCTATTGTTAGGTGAGAAGCAAGTCATTTGCTAGCTGAAATTTACTGGATTAATGACACTTCTGTATTATGCTGCCAAGAGAAGTTAGTTTAAATATATAAACGTACACTTCCATACAAATGCAATAGCATGCTGTTCATAAAAAGAATTGAAGCAAAGTATGCAAATAATACTGTGTAAAAGCCTGGTGTTATATCAGCTGTGCATTTAGATTCTTAAAATTCTTCGTCCAGCAGTGCATTTTACTTTTAAAATGCTCGTGAGTAAATAAACCAACAGACAGGATTAATATCTTTGAATATGCAAGGTTCCTGACAAAATATCTGTCACAGTGAATTCTTCTGAATACATAATTTTTTTAACACATTATTTGTAGAAACCTAAGTTGTTTTTTCCTTCTCACGTTTCCTATATATTGTGTGTAGCTCTTTGTTGCACATTTTTCCTATAATTTTATTTTCTTCAAAAATTGTAAGAAACCATCAATAGATTTACCAACAGATTTGCTATATATTTGCCTTTCTTATAAGAAAGATATTGTCTATTAAAAAAATGAAAACACAGTTGCAGAGTCATTTCAGAGGAACTTCACTGCCACAGTAAATTTGTTCTCATTGCCGGCAAACTTATTTCATCTGTGCAGAGCTGTTGTGCACATTTGAAGTAATAAGTGTCATCTTTGGAGACCTTTGAGTGTGGTGAAGAGTAAAATAATAAGAATTAGCAGATTCTCTGGAGTGAATCTTCAATACCACAAGAAGAAAAGGATTGATAGTGCAAACAACCCCCCGCTTTATTTTCAACCTGGAATGCATATACCTCCCTAAAGATATTACACATTGATTTCAAAACAGCAAAACTAGCTTCCTTTGGTTAAATCAAATGAAATGTAGTCTCTTAAAGTATCTTTTTTAAGAATCAGTTAAATCTTATATGTATGAAGAAAGAGCAAAACAGTGAAGAAAAAAACAGAGGGAAGGAACGAGAAAGAGAGAGAAGGAGACAATAAAATTAAATAATAGTTTTCAAACTAAGTATTTTGCCAGCATAGTCTCTGTCATCTTGTACATTTGTCCTCTGCATGTTACAGGTTTTCTGCCTATGTGACATGTAATTGTATATACAGCTCTGAATGACTTCATGCTATTAAATCAACAGAAGTAGACAAAATTCAGACATGTTTGCAGTTGCTGCAGTTGCAGTGATTGTAGCACTGCTTGGGCATTAGTGTCCCTGATTACAAACAGTTTTGCCACAGAATATGATAGGTCTTACGAGTACAGTGTTGTGATAAGCTTTATGAGCAGTAGCTTCCCATAAATGAAGACAAACAGCAACAAAAGATGTAAGATAAATGCAAAAGTTTAATATGTGAACCTTTCAAGCCTTACCAATCTAATTATATGCCAGTTTTTATATGCTACAAAATAATAATAAAGCAAACTTGGAGACCAACCAACCAAGTTTGAGCCAGGAAGAAATTTTACAAAACTTCTGAAAACTTCTTTGGTTTTGTGATATTTGTCGCCTTCACCACCTTAACCATCGTGTGGAATTCTTGTGAATGTTCTGAAAACTGAAACTGTTTGACAGGTGTAATAAGTTTTGTTTGGGTTTTTTTTGCATGTTTGTTATTTAAGAAGTAGTAAGTGAGATTATAAAGTGGTCACCTTTTCTTGTACATGTCAAGTCACAATGGAAAGCTAGTCATTAGACTGAAATGCTCTAGCATCTTATCTCCAACAATGAATAACGTGTATTTAAAAAACACACTATAAAATCTCTGAAATAGATCATTTGCATAATATGTCAAAAAGGAGATTTACTCCTAATACCAGACAGTTCATATCTGGATATTATCTTCGTAGAACATTAGGGACCTTAAAAATCTTCCTTATTTATCTATAAAAAATGTTCTTAGTATTCTCAAACTGGAATAAAAAATGGATTTCAAACACTAAAAAGCTCTGTGAGCCATACCAAGAAAAATTAATAAAATGGTTCTAAAAATCTTCCATATTACCAATGCTTGTGGACAATACACATCTCTCCTTAAAGACACAGACATTCCCCAGTGAACAATGCAAACAGACCTTGGAGATCTAGATGATCTATTCTGTTTCATACTGGTAATAAATTAAGTGTATAAAATGTTATTGTTCTAGAATGTGCTGTAGTGCACAGTATAAATACCATGTGCTTCATTACACCAACAGCAAAATCTGGTTTATTTTCATTCAGTTTCTTCTTCTCTTTCTTTCTCCACCCACTCCTGCTGGTGGAGTTTATTTTTGCATCTAGTTCAGGGCAATGGAATATACATAAATTTATGTATATTTATAGAATATACATATGTTTTAATTTAATCTTTGATGTTGTGTAGTTGCCACAGAACAAGAGAAAATTATGTTTTATTGAAGATTTGATGTTTAAAGGATGCCTGAGTGATAGATTATTTTTATTAATATTTCACATTCTAAATGCTCAAAAGAGTTACTCTTTTCTTTTTACAAATGATTGTTTGATGTCTTATAAAGTGTTCTTTATTTATATATTATTTTATACTTTTTAAATTATTTTTATTAAGTGTCAATTTTTAATTTTTTTTTCTTACAGAGTTGGTTAAATAAGAATCAGAAATTTTGCATGTACCATTACTCTTCCCCATACCTGAAGCCACTCCGTAAGTCAATTTTGTTAAATCAAACCACACAATCTAAATTCATACCTACTGTTCAACAAACTGAAGGCGTTGTACTCTTTTAGGTTCTCCAGTCTGAAATTCTTCTTGTCTACTACATTATTTTAGAAATGTTACTTGGAGATTGTTCAGTTCTTATATCTACGTATTTTTATTCTATGTGAATTCCAGTTGTGTATATGGACTTTTCAGCTTGATCCTATCTAAAGGAAAGCTTTGTCTGACACAAAGCAAAAATAAGTCTTCAGTTCTGTTCTTGTAGTCATTTTTGAATTGTTGCAAATGTTGGGTATGTTCTGTCTCTTATATCTCTATGTTCTGTCTCTTATTTTGTTCTTAGAAAACATGAAGATGTCCTTAAACTTTGCGTATTTATTTTCTATCTAGATAGATTAGGTATAACACAATTTCCATCCTGAGTATTTCACTGCATCAAAAGAAAAAGCTAAAGGCAGTAGGCTAAGGAAGTTTTCAGAGAAGTCTAAGAATTCAGATTTTCTAAAACCAAATAAAGAAAACATGATTTCTGTGTTACAGTTTGTATTAAATAAAATTTACTTATAAACAAAATTACTAAAAAGAATCACAAACAAAATCTCCGCTAAAGTTTCTCACTGCAGTCTGTAACTGCATAGAAATACAAGGACAACTACTAAAATTACTTTCCACAAAATGATTTTACATCCTTTGTCGTCATGTGCACTCATATAACATGCCTGTTTCTGCACAACCACAGAGACACAAGTCTGTATTTTCTTCCTGTCTGACTAATTAAGTTATAAGTAGCATATAATCTATCTGAAGAAGTAACCTTTTCTGTCTAGGACATCGAGTTATTGGCTCATTAGTTAAGTATTCTCATAAAGAAGCTGGATTCTCCTCAAGCATTTTTTGTGGAGAACAGTCTTTGGACAGAAAAGAACCTACTTAAGTTTAGCATGCAATCAGTGGCACATCAATTTCAAATACTGTTCATTCATATTTACACATGGTTATTGGAGAGAAGTTCATACTTTGACTGAAAGCAGCATATAATGTTAGAATAGATGATAACAATAATGGGCAAAGTAGGTTTTGCATGATTATCCTTTTTTAAAAAGTTTTAGTCTAAGTGCTGCTAAAATTCTAACAGTAGATGGTAATTTGTTAAGCGAAAAATACATTTTTTGTGGAGAAATTCTAGTGAATTACTTAAATCCAGCAAATGTTATGCAACCATAAATAATATGTCTATTAAAATTAAAAGACACGCAGTAAAATATAATATTTGAAATTGCCATATATAATATAATATCTATAAATAATATATTGTATTCTATAATGTAAACAGGGAAACATTTATGACAATGCAATATTGATAGCACTACCTCTATACAGGATTTTTTATTTTTTTAAATGATAAATGATTACTTAGTATGACTTTTAACAACCTGATGTTTAGAAGTAGATGTTAAAGTACGTGAAATGTAAATATCTAACAGAGGACAAAAGAAAAATAGGGTGGAGAAAATCTTCTTAATCTTTGAATACATAGCCTGACATATTCCTTTTCTTCCACCCCCACTATTATTTATTTTGTACATCCACAAAATGCCAACTTGAGGGAACTCATGCAATTTTACAGGTGCACTTGCTTTCTGACCTTTTAATGCCAGTGCTGCATTTAGCACAGAAATACTCTAAAGAGTTTTAAATACCAGAAGTCCTTCAGACAAAATGTAGTTTCTGAAAATAGCATCTAAAATATTTCAGTTACTTGGGTCCAGATCCTCACATCATGTAAACAAGGATAATTGAGAATGAATGTTTATAGCTTTCAGCTGCTATCAGAAATATGAAATAATTAAATTGATAGCTATCACCTTGTAAGTGTGTGTGCACATAGTAACTATAATATTGTATATCTTGGAGTAATTGCATGAATATTTATGTTACAAGGCAGAGTTCATAGTAGCATAATTACACACATAGTTAACTTGAAACACTGGGAACTCCTTGAGTATTTTTCAAAATTAGCAACAATCACCATAAAGTTCTACAGAGCAGTTTAGTCCTGCTTTATCATTCTAAATGTTATACTGATGCACATGTCTACTTTTGTCTTGTAAAGCCATTAAAGTATTAATTAAATTATTAAAACACTTAAAAAGTAGGTAAAAGCAATTGATATAATATCTGTTCAATTGAAAATTTCTCTGCTCCAGGAATTTCAGCAATTAAAGCAGAACCATCTAATATTTTTTTTCTTTTCCATTTTTTGTTGATTTAATAGCGTACATGACATTGGTGGAGATAAAATTGGAAAAGCTTCAAGAAACTTACCGCAGTACAGAAAGCTTAAAGAAACTACCTTGGACCCAAAACATTATTATCTCTCTATATAATCTATCAACTGTATGTCAGCATTACGCTAATAGATTATGTCAAGCCAGAAGAGTTACCTAGGAATTACTTGTTCACAGAGTGATTTTTGGTATGTTAAGAACATGGAACAGATTTCTGTTAGTCTGCATTCTCTGCAGTTATTCGTACTGACCGTGATAGCTTTCATACCACCCATGCTAGGATGTGTTAAGCAGGTGTGAATGCTGTAATCTGTTGGCATATAACTCCGTGTTTCTGTAAGTGATAGCAAAAATGACAGACAGAAGAAAGTTTACCCCAGTTTTTATGTTCATTTGACAAATGTATCTGACCTTTCTAATATAGAATAATTCATTTTTTACTATTAGGTTTAGCAAAGGTAGACCTGAAAACTGCTTTTTTTGTTCAGAAAAGCCTACAAAAGCTTTCATGACTGGTTCCTTCACAAGCAATCTACTTTTTCCCTATGTAAAAAAGGATATTTAATCTTACCTTATTTTTCATTTTTTCCTTTTTTTCTTATTTTTTTAAACTGCATGAATAGAATCTTCTTTGAATTTTCTCCTTCTCCACCTTTTTACCAGTGAAAACTGCAACTAGTACTTCAGAGGCAGCACACAGGTCTCAGCTGACTAAAGATCATCTTTGCCTCAGTGGCAGTACTGACAAAAGAAGATCTGCAGGGAGTGAAAATTCATTTTGGCAGCTGGAATAAAATGTTTGTTGTCACTAATCCAGAAATCATGGTGATTTGAGCATTATTTGTGGTTTGATATAATAGACTTAGCTGGATTTTTGGAAGGCGAAATTTCTTCTAAATGAGGAAGGCATGATTATATTTTAAAAATCTGTCTAGGCAATAAAGTAAAACTTTATACCACAGAATGATACTTTAAACCCTGTATGAATCATGTTACTGGAAAAAAACTTCAGAAATGCTTACTTTACTTTTTTAACTGTAAAATCACAGGATTACAGAATCACAGAATGTTCAGGCTTGGAAGGGACCTCTGTGGGTCATCTAGTCCAACCCCCCTGCCGAAGCAGGGTCACCTACAACAGGCTGCACAGGACCTTGTCCAGGCAGGTCTTGAATAACTCCAGAGAAGGAGACTCCACAACCTCCCTGGGCAGCCTGTTCCAGTGCTCTGTCACCCTCAGAGGGAACAAGTTCTTCCTCATGTTCAGATGGAACTTCCTATGCCTCAGTTTGTGCCCATTGCCCCTTGTCCTGTCACTGGGCACCACTGAAAAGAGCTTGGCCCCATTCTCCTGGCACTCACCCCTATATAAGGATATATTAGGTCCCCTCGCAGTCTTCTCTTCTTCAGGCTGAAAAAGCCCAGCTCCCTCAGCCTCTCCTCGTAGGGGAGATGCTCCAGTCCCCTCACCATACTCATAACCCTCTGCTGGACTCTCTCCAGTAGCTCCTCGTCTTTCTTGAACTGGGGAGCCCAGGAATGGACACAGTACTCCAGATGGGGCCTCACTAGGGCAGTGTAGAGGGGAAGGAGAACCTCCCTCGACCTGCTGGCCACGCTCCTCCTAATGCATCCCAGGATCCCATTAGCTTTCTTGGCAGCCAGGGCACACTGCTGGCTCATGGTCAACCTGTCGTCCACCAGGACACCCAGGTCCCTTTCCACAGAGCTGCTCTCCAGCAGGTCCACCCCAAGCCTGTACTGATGCATGGGGTTGTTCCTCCCCAGGTGCAGGACCCTGCACTTGCCCTTGTTGAACCTCATCAGGTTCCTCTCTGCCCAGCTTTCCA
>Ga0065711_1006189_pt1 | contig 18449 bp, 21 predicted proteins | sample Hoacrofraction12_FD_59098 | JGI IMG/M metagenome (GOLD analysis project Ga0065711, IMG submission 59098) | Hoatzin crop microbial communities from Cojedes, Venezuela - Epithelial fraction 12 v2 (version 2) | ecosystem: Host-associated > Birds > Digestive system > Esophagus > Crop | place...
AAATGATCACGCTTTGTGGAGCCCAAGCCACAAACACCAGCCAACAACGCGTCCCAACTGGTCACCTCCTCGGGCGCAAGCTGCGCTTAGTGCAGGACCCAAAGTAAAGTCTAAAGGCAGCGATAGCCCCGATGGTTAGAGGAGCCCGGGGTGACCCAAGTGGTACACTCGAGCCGCCCAAGCAAGCCCGTCTGCCAGCACAGGTCCCCCGGGCTCCCCCCGACCCCGGGCCGTGCACCGCACGCACCGACACGATCCCGCAGAGCAGCGGACACACCTGCTACGGGATCTCGGAGCTTTGCCTGTGCACTTTCCAGGACAGGTGTAATAAAACACATTTATTGCCCCTTCTCCCCAGCAGGATTACAGAAAGGTAAACAAAGGAATTTTGAATTCTTTAAGGAAATGCCCCTTGAACTCATGTACGTGACTGGGAGATTTAAGCCCACTTTTCCCAGAGTAAGCCTTGGAGTAAAACTGCTCTCGTCCCACTTCCGCAGGGCTCTGGAGAAGATACAACAGTTTGATTTGGAGGATCATTTCACTTCAAGACGGCAAAGATTCAGTTGCAGGACCGGCTGAGAACTGGTGTGCTGCCATGTCTCTGCGCAAGGAGGCAACTCAGAGCATGGCCAGAAACACGGGCTTAGAAAGCTCAGACACAGATTAAGGATATGAAACTAATTATGCAAGCCTCATAAAATATTACAGAGTAAATTACAATCAAACAAGGGCAGCAGATACACGACGGGAGGACAACTAACAGCTTGTCAGAAACCTTCTGAACACCCCACACCTTCCTCCCATCCCTGGCCCCGTTTCTCCCTGTGCTGGCTCTGCCGGACGTGTTTTTGCTCCCTACCTCCGGCCGGGCAAATGCAAACCCAAATTCCACAGCCGCACCGCAGGCAGGCACTGAACTGGAACCAGTTGGGCAGCTGGTGGGCAGCACTGTCCCAGCCACTGCCCAGTGCCCAGCAGCCACCACCCAGTGCCCACAGCCATCTCTCCAGCACCCGGAGGGGCTCTCCTCCACGCAGAGCATCGGCGCCGGGGACTGGGACCAGTCCCTGAGACCGGGACTGGTGCTGCCGCTGTTACCATCATACCTGCTGTGACCAGATCAAGGTGTCCCCAGCACCGTACCCCTACCTCTAAGCGACGATGCCAAAACCCGCGCCCACCACGCTCTCCCCACGTGCTCCTTCGGCACGGCCCTGCCGCACACTCTCGGATTGAGAGCTGCCCCACAGGAGGAAGAAAACAGAGAGCTGTTTTCCCTGGAAGGTTTTCTACGACTTTTGCTGATAATAACATTATGGTTTTCCCTGTGCTGGCAGTTGGATGAGAGGAGCCTGCCGCCTTCGGAGGGATCGATCCGATCGATCCCAGAGGCTCCATGTCATTTCCAGGGGATTTGCTAAAGAAGCTACTTATGTCCCTTTTTCATTTTCACCAACTCATTACCAGCTGCTGCTGCTCCCTGCATTTCAGCAGCAGCTGCAGGAATGAAACTGTCCACTCCCGTCCGCCTGATCCTGATTTAGATACCTTTTCCACAATTAAATGCCGCCGATCGGAGCCGAAGGCTAAAGGCAGGTGACGCCAGCGCGCGAGGTTCATCACCCACCTCTCCCCTCCACGCAGGCACACACAGACACTCTTTTTTCTTTTCTTTTTTTTATTTTTTAAAGGGCAGCCCAACACCAGACTAAGCAACTGATCCCCTGGCTTAACTTTTAAATTAAGACCATTGTAAATTTGGGAACTTGAGAAGAGATGGAGAGGACACCCATAATCCTTTGCAAATGTCAAGTGGCTCTCGATATTGGTTACTTTTCAAAGGTAGCTAGGCTACAGCGTGCTGCAGTAATGAAAAAGCCCTGCCAGGCCCACTCCATAGGGCTTCAGTCAATATACATAATATTATTGGGCTTTGAAAGGATTAAAGATTGTTTCTTTCGCTTCCTTGTAATATGGTGATCTCTCGTGCTTAAAACTCTGAATGTGCCTTCTCCTTCAGGGGAGGATGCCGGAGACCGTGGGATGCCCCATCGCTGCTCCCTCCAGCGTGGCCGTGCCCGGGCCGGCAGTACCCAGCCCCCTCGGCACGCCGCCCCGAACGGCCAGCACAGCTTCACCAGAGCTACCCGGTCCGTTCAGCCATTACTGCTGACGAAGGCATTTCACTGCTTTTCCATGCTGAGAGTGGAAGGGGAATCGAGATTTTTTTAAAAAATGAAAGATAAACAACACTGAAAGTCTCTGATTACCAAGCGGACCTGAGGGCAGACTGGAAAGTGTAGAAATAGCTGGAAAAATACCGTTTTTCTCTACATACTACTCAAAAAAAGTTCATAGATCTGTGTTTTGACTGCAGGAACTCAGTTCCTCACAAGCACCCAGTGAGTATGAGAAATCAGCACTGATCTGAATCTCCCAGGGCTACTCTGAGCCATGACGGCAGCTTTGTCAGTGGAGGCAGCGCAGGATGAGACCCCAAAGCAACGCGTCTCCCAGTGTCAGACCTCCTCGTTGAGCCCCGTGTTTCTGAAAGCATCATCTGCAAAGGGCATGCGGAAACCTTCGTCTAAGGGCTCTCGGACAGAGGACCTCATAGCTGAATTACTATCAAAACTGCGTTTTTTATCTTTTCACATTTGCAGTTTCTTGTCCTGATATTTAATTAATATTATTTCATTGAATATGGTGACTTTTTCTTCTCAACAACCTTGTATATATTGTTATGGCAGGATTCCCTCTGACTCCTTTTTATGATGCCAAATGTAAAAACTGTTGGCAAGCCTCTGCTCTCAGTTATACTCAAGAGGAATGGAGAACCTGAGATTTCCATGTAGGAGAGAGCAGGATTTGGCATCCTGGACATCGGCAGAGCCCGGCGCTCCCTGTGCTCTCTCTGGTCTGGAGTGAAGCTCCCGTGACTTAATGGCAAAGACAAGGGTTTCCAACACCTGAGCTGGTACATTTTATTAGACATGGACTGATCCCTCGCCACTGAATCTTGACAGAAGTCATCAATCTATAACTACTTTTCTGAAAAAAAGTAGTTGAAAATATTACTGGTTTTCCCCTTACTATACTTATGATACTACAACCTTCAACAAATGAGGTGGAGACCAGAATCTGCAAACCCAAGCAGGAGAAGAAGCAATACTTTAAACTCAGACCATTGAAAAAAGGCCGGGACAAAGTCTGATTTACTTTGGAATCAGAAATGAGAAGATATGCAGTGTCACACCACTGTGACGTGAGGCGACACAAATGTCCTGGCACAGGAAAATGCACGGCAGGGTCTCGCGCTCGCTGTCTCTGATGGCGCCAATTCCAGTGGGACTCCACGGGCAGTGCTGAAAATCACCCGGATTAGTAACTTTCCATTTCAGCAGAAGGTAGGGAAAAAAGGAAGAGGAACCAGAGGAAATGTTAGAAGTTTTTACACAGTACCTTAAAACCCTACATCTTGTGGAAATTTTTAACTGAAACCCTAACGAAAGTGCTTCTGCAGGTTTCAAGCCATTAATCCTAATGAAGGCTTCCCTGCTTTAAGGGCTGATCCAACGTCCACTGAATTCAAAGAAAAACTACATAGCTACACCAGTGAATAAAGCCTTTGATTTCAGATTTATTTAAAAAAGAAAAACGTTCTATATTAAAACAGCAATAAATAATAGGCCGCATTTGCAGACTAGATGACATGTTATTTCAGGTGCTGAAAGCAGTTTTGCTGAGGCTGGGTGGGATAACTGGGTGAGTTATGTGTGTCCCTCCCAGGGCCCGCTGCCGGGGCGCGATGCTGCCCTGACCCACCAAGACTGAGCTCCAAACCGCTCCGACACAGCCAATTGAGTCGGGTTTGCAGGTTTTGGATGAGTCCTGAGTCAGCTGACACTCTGGCCACTCATTTATGGAAATGCAATGAATTTAAGAACGATTTTGATAATTCTGCTGTGTCACCAGTATTCAAGTAATGCTCACAAAAATTTGCAGTTTTGCTTGATTATGATACAAATTCCTTTTAGAAGGTCTGGATAAAAGAATTAGTAAGACACGAGGATCCAGAACCCGCAACAACCTGAGTTGTTAAGCATTTACCTTAACTGTCCAGGGCAACATCTATCCAAAATGGAACAACCGAAAGGTTCCAAATGTCTCTGGTTTGTCTGGTGCTTGTGGGGGTGGGCACAAAGTGATGCCACAGCTGTTTAGCAGCTGATGTCCGTTATGAGATACCTTGAGATACCATAAAATTTCCTAATATCTTGCAAGTATTTTATAAAATTCACAAAAATCCCACTCTAACTTCAAAGGCTCTGTAAAAGTCTATGGCTCTACAGCAGAAATCTGCAGGTGAGAAGTCACACGTGAAATCAGGGGAGAAAGAATGAAGGGAGCAGAACGAGACCAGTTCAGAGACTGGAGACAAGGGCATTACACAAAGATAATGCGGAAAAAAGGGGATCAGGACAGAATAGGTACCTATATAATGACCAGGAGATCATTTCTCAAATCAGCTCATTTTATGGGTATCTGGCTGTCGCTTTCTTCTTCTGGGATCACAGAAATCTCAGGTTTGCATGGCCCTTCTCCTCTGGCAACTTACAGAAACAAGACCTAACCCTGCACTGCCTGCAGGCATTACACCTACCTCCATCAGCAAACAGTTCTTAAATGTGTTTTTAAAGACAGCAGCACAAACCCATTAAAACAAGTGAATTAAAAAAAATAAAATCCAAAGATTCTAGACTGACTGGGTGATAAATTAGAGGTTGAATACCTAACAGTTGTTGATGTATCGCTTCGGGGATTTTATTTTCCTTGTAAGGTTAACTTTATTCTGAATTTTCAGGCCAGCAGTTGTATTTCTTGAGAAATCTATATCATTCTCCTAGCAGTTTCCTTTAAATAACTGATGGATCTTCACAATCCAAATCGCAATTTAAAAGATTTGTCTGTAAGAAAATCCCAATCTCAATAAAAAGTAATGCAGCTGAAGCTCTTCAAGCAAGGCTGATGGCAATAAAGAAGCAGTGAGTTTCTATTAGCTAGAATAAGTGAACAGATTCCTGGTAATCCTTCGTATTACCACTAAACACCTGAATACAGATGCCACATTGTAAGTAAAGATGGATTTTTAATTTCTGGAAAAGTAAGATTCCATGCACACCTTGTGCTGGGAGGGCGATGAAGGGGGGGGTGGTGGTGTCAGACCTTCGCCAGTAAAAGGTTTCACATTGCAGAAGTCCACGGGATGCTGCAGAATGGTGAAGTCATTCATCACATGTATTTAAAGTTGAATTTGCCGATATTTTATGGTATTGGATTTTATTTCTATTAACATTTTATGCTGAAATTACAGAATGATTCGTGAGTACTGAATTTTTGATTGCTTTTATACTTGCTGGGACACTATTAACGTTGATTTACGTTAATAGCACTGTAAGAAGATATTAACAACGAAATTTCCAAAAGCACTTAGCATCCCATAATTGGAGTTAAATGACAAAAAAAATGAGGGGATAATAAGGTATAGCGAGAGACAGAATTTTTGACAATACTCCCTCTAAACTGTTCAGGAAGAATTCGTGCAGGACAATTTTCTAAAAGAATAAAGTCACCCATCGAGAAATAGAACACTTTCTGTACTGACTAAGCAACGCGATGGCAAATTGAGATGTAGGTCAAGCACCATCTCCCTCGGGCTCTGGAGACAAACCGGGGATCTCCAGGGAATGATACAGATTTTACATCTTCACACCAGATGGGTGCCAACAACTCAAGTTGTACAAGTCTGTAGAGCACTTTTTCTGGACTGAAACCCAGGAAACAGCAGTGGGAAGCTGACAGAGGAATGACATTAAACAGGAGAGAGATAAGCCAAGTTTCATCTTTTGAGGCTGAAAGAACCAAGCTTCTCAAGAGAAGGATATAAAACGGATGCAATGCAAGCGAAGTAGACAGAGAGGTGGGGCGGGGAGCGGCAGAAGTAGGGTGTGCCTGTCTCTGATCCAACACTGACATTTGCCTGTTCTCCTTGCCCGGTAGCCGTGCCACAAACGATACCCGTTACAGGGTGAGACACTCTGCACGTGGACAGAGTTAAATAGATCTGTCCAGTTCTGGGCTCCCCAGTTCAAGAAAGATGAGGAGCTACTGCAGAGAGTCCAGCAGAGGGCTACAAGGATGAGGAGCGGGACTGCAGCATCCCTCTTATGAGGAAAGGCTGAGGGAGCTGGTCTTGTTTAGCCTGGAGAAGAGAAGGCTGAGAGGGGACCTTAGAAATGCCTCTAAATATCTGCAGGGTGGGTGTCAAGAGGATGGGGCCAGACTCTTTCCAGTGGTGCCCAGCAACAGGACAAGGGTCAATGGGCACAAACTGAAGCAGAGGAAGTTCCATCTGAACACGAGGAAGAACTTCTTCACTCTGAAGGTGACGGAGCCCTGGAACAGGTTGTCCAGGGAGGTTGTGGAGTCTCCTTCTCTGGGGATATTCAAGACCTGCCTGGATGCGGTCCTGTGCAGCCTGCTCTGGGTGACCCTGCTTCGGCAAGGGGGGTTGGACTAGATGACCCACAGAGGTCCATTCCAACCCCGAACATTCTGTGATTCTCTGTACCAAGCTACACTGCTACCAGCTCTAGCTTAGAAAAATCAGTGCACAGAAATTTAAATGAGCTGTTCCCTAGGGAAAAAAAATAATAAAAAGCTTTAGGTTTAAATAAGTTCTTTCCCACCTGGTACTCCGTGCATGATGGCAGTGACAAAAGCTCACAGCACCCATCTACCTTCAACACCTTGGCCCCTTCTGAGTTGTTGGTTCTTGGTAGCTGCTGGACAGCATCATCTTCTACAGATGGAAGTCCTCAGCACGTTTAAGAATTAGCTCTAGCTGACTAAGGTACTGGAAGGAGTAGCAATGGAATAAATGTTTTCAATTTCACTGTGTAAAATCTCTCTTAAAATTTAGTAGTTTCTATGCTTCCTTTCAGTCACGTGCGTATCTCAGGACATTCAGTAACCTCATCCTGAAAAATAATACAACGGCTTGGTGAAAGCTGCTATTTGACCCACCCGGGTTGGTTTTACGCTCTTACACCGGGGCTGTGCAGAAGCCTGCGTCCTTGGTCGAGGGCGGGCTGCCCATCCGACAGCCAAGGAGGTGCTGCGGAAAGCATCTCCCTCGACCGAAGATGCAAGAGGTGAAACCAGCCCAAACAGAGCATTCTCATTTCACAGAACACTTATGACTTTCTTTGATCTCAACTCAGGCTACAAGAAATTTGATATTTTTTTTTAAAACAGAATTTTCACAAGTTCTACTTTGATATCACTCATATATTGTTTTTAAACCTTCTCTTTCCATTAAAAAAGCATCAAAGTGCTTTTTGTTAAGAAGTGCGGCAATGCACTTCGCTGTTTTCAACACATGCAGTTAAATGGCTCATTTAGGCAGTCAAAGAACATATAGGGCAATGTGACAGCTTATATGAAAACCTGGAACAAAAAAGTAAACTTGAAACAAAAATCTTAAGATAGACAACATGAAGAAACAAACCATAAAACTTGATTTGCTTCAAGTAGCTCTGGAAAAAAATGCAAAAATTGTTTGTATAGATGTGTTTTATTAGTTTTGTTTAAATGACATTTTTATGGGGGGAAGAAGAAGGAAGAGCAGCTAAAACATTTTCAGCCAATTTTAATCAAGAAAATAACTATGACAATCCTATGCTGGAATAAGGTCATTTTGCCATTTTACTCTGACCTAGAAGGAAGATCGTGTCAGAGTTTTGCTAAAAAGCAACCATACCAGCATAATTTGATGGTGCACTAAAAGGTGGACGAAAGTCGTAACAGAACTCCAATTACACAGCAATGAATGAAAAGTCTTGGCTGTACTTAGGAAAATAAACATGTAGCGATAGCAATCTCACCAAAGCGATGACACATCGGGCGTGTGATTCAGAAATGACAAAAGCCAAGGAAATCTGAAATGGGACCAAATCCAGCTCTGTTCGAGATCTACAGCCTTACTGATTTGAAGGCCAGAGGGAATGCTGGGATCTCACAATCTAATGATTTCATCCTCAAATTTAGATATGAAGCTGTTGTGTTACAACTTTTTTTTTTTTTAAATGTTAAAAAAATATGAAGAAAAGTGTAAATCCTAATGCAAAGACTTCAGCTGAACAGGAATCTGTGAGACCGGTTGGTGAGTTGGCTGATTACCAGCACACAACTGATGACAGAATCATAGAATGATTTGGGTTGGAAGGGACCCTGAAGATCATCTGGTTCCAACCCCTCTGCCATGAGAAGGGACATCTTCCACCAGCCCAGGGTGCTCAGAGCTCCATCCAACCTGGCCCTGAACACTGCCAGGGAGGGGGCAGCCACAGCTTCTCTGGGCAACCTGGGCCAGGGTCTCACCACCCTCATGGGGAAGAATTTCTTCCTAATATCTAACTTAAATCTGCCCTCTTTTAGTTTAGAGCCGTTCCCCCTTGTCCTATCACTACACACCCTTGTGAAAAGCCCCTCTCCATCCTTCCTGTCGGCCCCTTCAGGCACCGGCAGCTGCTCTAAGGTCCCCCCAGAGCCTTCTCTTCTCCAGGCTGAACAGCCCCAACTCCCTCAGCCTGTCCTCATAGGAGAGGTACTCCAGCCCTCGGATTATCTTCGTGGCCCTCCTCAGGACCCGCGCCAACACATCCATGTCCTTCTTATGTTGGGGGCTCCAGACCTCTGGTCTGAACTGGCCTAGCTGCAGGTTACAGCCATCGGCAAGCAGAGAGCTCAGCTGGGGAACAACTTCTTTTGTCTGACCACAAACAATAAATACCTTGGTCAGTAAATGCAACATTTGTTATTGTACAAAAGTAAAAAGCATTTTTGTTTTGAAAGATGAGACAATATCTCCCTTCAATGGAAGAACTCATGCACAGAGCTGTGTTGTGGCGAAAACTGCTCACCTAGTTCAAAACAAACAAACAAAACCCCAAACCAAACCCCTTTTCTCAGCAGGAACCACATTTGCTTACACAAAAGAGCTGTCAGCAGACCAGAGTAAGTAGATCAAATGGAGCTGGCGTGCTACTAAATTTAATATGCATCCTCATGTCTTTAAAATTCCTATCTACCCATGCATTTAAAAGGTAGTTTTGTGGACTTCTTAAGTAATTATATTTCAATAACAGGCAAGAGTATAAACACAAGGAAACTTAACAACAAACCCACTGACTGATACGTAAATTGAAAACTGATTGATGGATAGATAACTTAGATGAATGATTAAATTGGCATATTACTGGAAAAACCCAACAGATGAATCACTCGCGTAGAGCCCCAGCTCAGCAGACGGTGATAGATACATCTCCAAATTAACAGCTAAGCAGCCATCACAAACGGGCAAGTGCGGAGACAGTTGGACCAGCAGCCAACACACAAATGCACAGCCAGGTGCTGGTGCCGGTGAGATGAATGGACAGGTACCAGGGCGCGAAGGAGAAACGTGGAGCTACAGACCCGGGCGCATGAGGACACAAAGTGTCCCTCACCCCGTCACTCTCCTGATGTTCTCCCACAGCCTGTTTCCAACCTGCTCTTGCACCGCTGCAGAAATACCCCCTGACGCTACAGCCCGAGGGGACCAACAACAAGGATACGGCTCAACGAGAGCAGAACTGAGACTAGGGCACCAGAAAAGGACTATTTCTGGAGCAGAAGTATTGGAACAAGGCAGACTGTGTGTGGAGGAGCTTCTGGGAATGGCAGAGAGGAGGCGGCCATGTCCCCGACAGCAGGCGCCGAGCTCTGCAACACCAAATCCTCCCAACGGTCCAGCTCCTTGCTCACCTCTCGAAGCTATGCCGCTGGCTAGTGCCTGCAACATCTCAAGTGGAAACACGTAATTTTATTAAGGCTCTTCTACCTTCACTTTCAGCATCTGCACTGCAGCAGAGCATACAAAGAAAGGTTATGAAGGATTTCTCATTACGGCCACGGGCACAGGATTCATAACGTCCCCTGGCCAACCTCCGCTTGCTCCTCTCCATTAATAAAGTGCAGGCTGGGTCCATCTGCCCCCCGGCCCCTCGCCCTGCCGCGCACAGGTGCCCTAACCCTGGGCCACCCAGCGCATCACCCTCTCATCCTTCACAGACGGGAAACTCCTCCTGCTTCTCCTTCTCTAAATTCTCATTTCACGGGCACCTTCGTTTGCAGACCTGCTCTTGGAGGCCCAGAGCTGTAATTAATCCATGTCACAGGAAAGATGTAGTGTCGGTAGAATTTATGACTGGCTCTGAGCTGCCGTGATGAGCAGGGGCACCTCGGCCCCTTGTGATATAAATGCCTCTGCTAATTGGATTGCAGGAGCTAATCAGAAGCTGGAGAGAGAATGGACGCGCTCAGCCTCCCCGCTGCTGGCGCGGGCTGATAAAGCCTGCAGCTGCGCTCGGGGAGGAGGCGCGGGCATCGCATCCCCGCGCGGAGCCTTGCCCAAGATGGCTATCGGCCGTGCCCGCAACGGCGCGGGGCGGCCGTGCGGGCAGAAGAAGGAAGGGTCGCGGTTGGCCGGGGAAGGACTCACTGCTGACCACGGGCAGAGGCGTGCGGCGGTGCGTGGAGGAGGTGCGCGCGCGAGTGCGAGCAGGCGGGCCCGCGAGCGGTGGGAGGCTGGTGAGCAGCCCGCGCGGCCCCGGCAGGCTGTCTCCAGCCAGAAGACATCAGAGCAGCCGTGGGCATCCTGACCAGCTGCTCTGGCAGGCAGCATCATGGGCAGCCCTGGGTCGGTGGCGGTGGCACCGCAATGGCCACCTGGCTTGGCCGGCGTAGCAGACACCCCCACGGCCCCTCAGCAGTCTTTAGGGTCTCCATTGCTGACCTCAAGCATTAGAAAGGGGGCTGAATACTCAATGGCCCCAACACTATGTCTCTCAATGCCTTCGGTACGTGCCTTTCCCCAGAAAGACATAAAACCAGAGGGTTGAAAGCTGGAGTAACATGACAAGGACATTGCTGCTACGCCAAGAGCAAACCAGGTGAGCGTCACCTGCTCGGTGCTCCACACGGGCCGTCAGACAGTGGGCAGGCAGGCAGAAGATGGCTCCCCAACATGGGGTATGGCTGCTCTTGAGGTGGGTCCAACCACAACCTTTACAGAAGCTTCAAGCTCCGCTATCGTCCCCACCTCCTGGCCAGGGCAGACCCGCTCACGGGGAGGTGGGAAGAGCCCTGGCCGGAGAGCTCTGACCTGACTTCACACCAGCACTTGCACAAACTGAGCACGTGCATGTCCCCACCAGAGAGCACATTGTGCAGTCCAAGGCTCTTCCACAGTCAAACAGCTTTTAGTCTTCTCCAAGTCCTTCTTATTGCCCTTTATTTTCCTCTCTGCCTCCCTTTCTTGCAAATACACGGATTCGAAAGGAAATCCTGAAAATGATGACTAAACCCAGTAATCCCTCCTTACAGAAATACTCTTTCACCTTCTTAAATCTTTTTGGAGGCGCGAGGGAGAATAACCCTTGTGTTTATGCAAATTTAAAAGTGGCGTGTGATGATGGAAACAAAACAGTGCTGGACTGCAGCCAAGGCATGGCACCGACAGGGCCTCTCAGCTGCTCGCCTCCCGATTCTTCGGGGGAAGCAGCTGTAGAGAAATGAAAATACAGAAGCCCCCGCGCACACCCGCCGCCGCCGCCCGCGCGCGCATTCCAGCACCCGTCACCTCGGAGGCGGCAGGACGCGGGCTCTGGCCAGGCGCTGCCTGTAGCCGCTGCCCGAAGCACCCTGTCGTCCCCCACAAGCCTCCCTGTCCCGCTGTTCCCGGTTCCCCTTTCAGGAATTTACAAACATTTTCCGCAGATCAATATCTGTATTGATTATTCATTGTGAGCGAGTCGTGTGTCTTTGGCGATCCAACCTGGCAGAGTGAGCAGCCAAAGGCTGCTGCAGTTACGGGGGGAAAAAAAAAGAAGAAAGAAAAAAAATCCACAGAAGGCGAGAGGGGACCCAGATCTTGCTGGGTTTGCCGCTGCCAGCAACGGAGACGGATGGAGAGGAAGGAAGGGAGGAAGAAAATGGGAACGGCATGAAAAGGAATGAAGAGACGAGGGAGCTGAGGAGAGAAAGCAAGAGCAGGAAAAACAAAGTCACCGCTGGAGAACTGGTGCCGGGGCACGCCGACAGCCTGGAGAGATTCCCAGCCTCGCGCTCGCCGTTCTGCGCACAGATGCGGTGGACTTATTGCTCCGGGAGCGAAAAGTGACTCACGGTTTTGGTATCTGCTACGTAAGAGCTTTGGGGGGATTCCTTGGCTGGCTGACAGAAAGGGAAGAAAGCAGCAGCAGTGAGGTAAAACGCGATCCCTTCCTCCTGCCTTCCTGGGAATACGCGTCGCCCGGGCTGGCTGGAGCAGCTCGCTGCTCGCTTATGATATGCAAAAGGAGAATAATTAAAAGCGCCAGCATCACTTGCAAAGTGAGTAAACACAAAGCCTTTCAAAACATGCTCTTCAGCTAATGAGAAGCTGTAATTTCTTATACTTAAAGGCAAAAAAGACACTGATGAGACTCGGTGGAGTGTGTGTGCATGCGCGCCTGCGTGTGTGTGCATGTGTTTGGAGATATGAGAGAGTCGGTTAATTGTTGATGATGTTTAGAAAAGGGATTATGAGAAAAGACACTGAAATGATGACAGGGAACATCTTGGATCAGAGCCAAAGAAATAAAATAATCAAGGACAATCAAGCCTGCAGCTCCGGAGAAAGCGCCGACTGTTCTGCCGGGGACTTGGAAGGAATTTCCCCGCGCTGCCGAGCTGCAGCTGGAATACATGCTTGGCACCAGGAGAGAGAACTGCAAGGAGCAGTTTGCTTGGAGCATGAAACAACAGAAGAGAGAACTATGGAGCTGTGCTATAATTCAGAGGTTAAACAGCTTTGTCTGCTGATGTGTCAGGTGGAGGCTCGTTTTTGCCCACATCTGCCCTGCTCTCGGAAAATGCAACTTCTGAAATCCTCTGAATGCAAGTAGGAGCTGACGATTCTCCACACACCTCTCCAGAACTGCTGAGACGTTAGGAAAAACAAAGAAAAGGGAGCTTGTGGAATTGAGTTCTCCTGTGGCTGCAGGACCTGATGGACCTGACCATGGGAGCTGCTTCTGGAATGATTCCTTCCTCAATTCTGGAAATCAGGAGCTGCTTACTCCAGGTGGGGGGTTGCAGCTCGCTGCCTCCAAGCCCGGGGGAAAGGTGACAGTCACCGGGAATACCAGGAGCAAGCTTTGCTTCCCACCTCGGCATCTCATTGCTGTCCTGAAGGAATGGATTTTAATAAATGTTGGCTTTCTCTTGGGCTGAGGTTGGGTGGGGAGAGAGGATAGAGGGAAATTTAAACCATCTTGTGACTGTCGTGTTGTAAGTGAGCTACAAAAATGCCATCTCTTTGTTTTGGATGTTAAACTCCGTCTTACTCCATTGTTGCTGGATTTTGGCACGTTGCACTCCACTCTGGGCTTCTCCAGCAGCAGAAACACATGGTCTATTAAAGTGGGAATCTTTGGGGACGCGGAGGCAGAGAAACGAGCCAATCATACATGGCTTTGCCGCATTTCATGTTTTTTCAGCATTTGCAGAAAGCTTTTCGGATGGTATGTATGTGTGCGTGCAGCAGGGAGGGCGGGCGGGGGAGAGGGGCGCGCAGGAGGGGGAGCGAGCGCATGGCAGGAGCAGGCACGATGCTGGGGTCGGGCTGTCACCGAGGAGCGCGCGGTCCCCGCTGCCACGCAGACACCCCTTCCCCTGCGCCGGGGCTCTGCCGAGCCTGCTCAGACCTGAGCGGAATGTTAAATGCAGAGGACTAGATTAGCATACTAACCAAGTCGTGTCAACCGCCAGCAATCAGCAAATGGCCATCTCCTCGCCACAGCCGGTGCGGCAGAGCTTGCCAGACGCTTGACCGTGTCCTTTGTCAGATCGCTTTTTATGTTTGTGTTTAGCTTTTGTTTCCCAATCAGACCCTGGATATTCATTAACAAGAATGAAAGGCAGAGATGCAAAAACCAATAATGAAAACAAATCATCTATTGAAACGGCGCTCAGGCTGAAAGGAGGGCTCTCGCAGCGCTGGGACCGGGAGAGAAGGAAATCCCGCAGCCTGGAAAATGCCTGGACACATGCATGTCCCTCCCCGTGCCAAGGCTCCAAGGAGACAGTCGCTACAGAGCCAGTGGTCTGCGTAAGGATGTCGTAGCGTTGTCTTTACAGAGCCTCAAAGAAAAGCCAGCAACTGGCCAAAAAGAGAAGCCTTCATTGTTCCTGCTCTGGCTGCTGTTAGTATCGTCATTACCACTACTGCTGCTAGATGGGCTTTAATTAGACAACAGTTTCAGTGCCTGTAAACATAAAGTTCTAAAATCCTTTGGGGTCACGGACATCGTTCCTGCTGTTCTGCAGCAGCAGCGCTGGCCCCGCAGCCGAGCCCCTGACGGGAGGGCTGGCTCCAGCCCGGGCTGCGGGTGCCAGCGGGGACCAGGCGCTGCCTCCACACCCGGGAGCTTCGGCCGCAGCCCGGCCGGCAGCCGGGGTGCCCGACCTGCTGCAGGGGCTGCTCAGAGGGCTTCATCCCCTCTGTTATTTGTTAAACAAATTATTTCGCGAACGCTAATGTCCCCTAAACTGTCACATGGTTGTGGAGAATAAAAAGATTTAATCCAAGCACGGCCTTTTTATCAGGATCTGTCAAATAAGGGAAAATCTCAAATAACCTATACTGTCTGATTATTATTTTTAAATGGTGTGCGTGGGCTTTAAGTATCACAGAGGCATAGCTTACATATTTGTCAACGGGATTTTGAGGCAAATACGCAGGGGGAGAGGAGGAGTACGTGGCGAGCCCCACAGCTCCCTGCGTCGTTTGGGCTGAGGCTGGCGACGCTCCAAGGCTGCGAGGTCAAACCCAGGGCCGGAGCCCGCCCGCGCAGCCCGCGGAGACTCGCCCTGCTGCCCGCATCGGAGCCGGAAGGCAGCATCCCTGAAAACGTGCCACTGGCACGGGAATTTTCTGAGCTCTGAGAACCTGTGTAATTTATGCTTCTGGGAAGCAGGAATGTTAGCAGGGAAAAGGGAAAACGTGTTTCAGCCTCCTTTGTCATTTTGTCTCCTGCTCTGACGGCAGGCTGGGTGACCTGGGCAAAGGCTCCTGAGCTCTGTGTCTGTCCGGTGAGGCAGCTCCACTAATTCCAGCTGCTTCACACCAGCTAAGAACCTATAGCTTAAATATTTTAAAGACAGACAACTTAAAGATCTTATGTGTTGCAGCAATTGGAAGAAAATCTCTCGTATGTTCCAACACCTGCCATATGTCCACATCTTCCAGTAAGGAAAACAACCACTGAATCAGCTCATGTTTAAGGAAACCTCTCTGATTTACACATAGTGAGGACAGAATGGATAATCTTCTTCGGTATAGTTTAATCCACCTTCACAATTAGGTAAACAAACTGAAACTGCTACGAATCTTCAAATTTTACACTATTTAACAAGCCCTTATCATAAAACTTTTAATTGTAAACACTGCAAATAGTGGTGAAATGCTTGCTGCTTGCTAGGGACTCTTAACGACCACTGCCGGGCTATTTATGATGTGGGACCGGAGAGTTTTGCGGCCACTGAAATGAAACCATATTTTCACAGTAGATACACAAGTAGCCTTGTGCCAGTTTAAAAAAAAAAAAAAAAGTATTTTGGGAAAACACATGCGAACTGTCTGTCAGGTATGCCAGTGTATCACACAGGTGATGAGTTACAAATACATTCCCACTCTTTTTTCAATATTGAAATAAAATAGAAGTTACTAAAAATACATTATATTCTTGTGCCAGCAGATCAAGACATATTTAAATTGAAGAACGACCCAGAAACATATCAGTCAATAGAAAGGTTGTGGCTTGCGGGGGGGAAATCCCTTCTTTGGGATGTTTATCAGCAATTAAGGACATTTCTTGCCTGCTCAATGAACAGAAGAAACTTTAGGCAGTACCTGCCAACCCCAGAAACAAATGAGGATTTTCCAGCCTCCTCATTGCTGTCAGTAAAAACTACAATTCAGAGCATGTGCTCCACTGCCTGACTGCAAAACAAACCCGTCTCCCTCAAGGAGAAAGCTGCAGCGCAAATGTTATTTGCCCTCTGATACGGAAGCGGGAATGTCTCTGGATGTACCACGGCCACAAACCCACCCAGCCGGCAGCGGCGAGCCCGGCTCCCAGCCAGCCCCTGGCCTCCCGCCGGACGGGGGGATGCTGCGTGCCCGGTGAGTTTTCCTGGGTGCACCCAAGCAAGTGCTTTAAGGGCAGCAGGGCGGGTGCCATGGCAGCAATGCAGAGGATTTAGAGTGCGGGATCTGATAGGAGCTTCAGTGGGCTGATGTAGTGCCCTGGAAAACAAAAATATTCCTCTCGAGCTTTCCCTCTGCCCAGGGATCTTTGAAGTTGGGCGGTGTTATTCCTTGTTTGTTCCCGTGGAAGGTGCTAACAAGAAATCCCAGTGGTATGAAAGGATGTGACTGCAGAAAATGGGAGTTCTGGGTGCCACTAACAAATGCCCCCTTGTACTCTGAAATACAGCACTGGTCCTACTTTCTCCACTTTCTTCACACTTACTGAAGAGCAATTAGCCACTAAACAGGTATTTATAATAACAAAATCTATGGCAACCATAGCAGCAATATGAACAATGCCATTTTCCTCAACACGCTAGGCTGAAATCAAAGCCTTCAGTTTAACAACCAAGTCTGTTCTAGATCCAAAGGGAAAACCAAGACTAGCAGGCAGACAAGGGAAGGTAATGGAGCTGTGTTCTGCTGACGCTGCTTGGTCTTCGCAGAACTAAAATTGTTGATTTTCTTTCCTGCAGCTGGTTAAGGATTTGGGTCAATTCTGGAGGCAAGTGAGCCTCACAGTATCTTGCCCTTTGGTGAAACAAAGTCATACGTGCTTGTACTAACTGTATGATTTTTAACAAGTTACAACTCTGCTAAACAAAAGCCAGTCTTCACATGAGCATTTAGAAGTCCTATTTTCCTCTTAAGGCTTTTTCCTCACCAAACTTTAGTCTAACTGCTTATGTAGCTAAGAAAAATTGCTTAGTAACAGCAATTTGTAGTACTTGGTTGTAATCCTGAAATACAGCACAGCTCTGCTTAAACTGAAAACTCATCTCGGGAGGAAAATCACAGCTGGAAAATGAAAGTTTCTAACAATTAAGAGAAAGCTAAAAACAGTGGATGCAGTGAAAATGGATACATACCCTGGATTTTAGCAACTATGCAATTTCTATGCATTTGCCATACAAATAAATTATATATAATACTATTGTGATTATCAGTAAAAACATCAGCACAGCTCCCTGCTTGCTTAGCGCTGTTTGTGCGTACCTACGTACTACAAACTAAACAGGCTTTTCTATCTTATTTCCACTTGCATGAAGGATTTCCCTACTAATCCCGTACGGCTTGCTTTTCACCACGTGTACTTACAGACGGCTCTGCAGTAGAATTAAACCTGTAGGTTAAGGGTTTAAGGTAACGGAGACGCTCGAGCCAACCATCCCCAAGGTTATCTGACACGTTCACTGGCCATCTTTATTCTGTTGTTTCATCCATCTACCTGTTTTTGTTTGGTTTTGGTTTCACTTTCTCATAGTCCCATCTTCCCACCCCATGGCCAGCCTGATGCAGTGGTGAGGTTGGGGGATTCCCTCAGCATATTACTACTTTTTCTGCCGCAGTCATTAATCAAAGCAGGTAAACAGATTGGTTCCAAAATGGATTCCACTTGTAGGTGCTGAATGCTTTTAAATATTGCTTACAATTTACAGTACAACAAAATCAGTCAAGACTTAACAGAATGAAAAAGGCACAATCAAGCACATGTGTTATCTCCATTAAATGTTTTGAAATTTCCCCATTTCAAACTCCTTTATTTTCCTTCTCTTCCGCCTCTTACCTTCTGCCTGCTTTTCTGTTCTTTCTCTGTTCTGTCCATCTTTCCCTCTCATTCTGAGATCAAAGCCAAGACGGTGGGATTTCAGTGTTAATATTCCTCACCCAAATCTTTGAATTCAGTTTACAACACGTGAAGAACATAATGCACCCCCACACACAAAGGACACCAAGGCCTGAAAAGTTTCCTGACTAAATGGGAAAAAGTAGATGCTTTAACTCAGGATCCTCCGAGATATTAAGAGCGCAAAGAGAATGAACGCCTTTGCCCATCACAGAACTTCCCAAGGTTTCCATTTAATTTATAAGTCTGATGATTCTCGAGAAATTGAAGTGTGCGCTTCTGTTGTAAACAAAATACTTCAGATAAAAACGTATGAAGAAAGCAAGAGAGAAAGCTTCCTTAAAGGATATTACCCCCCCCCCC
>Ga0065711_1038756_pt1 | contig 18449 bp, 13 predicted proteins | sample Hoacrofraction12_FD_59098 | JGI IMG/M metagenome (GOLD analysis project Ga0065711, IMG submission 59098) | Hoatzin crop microbial communities from Cojedes, Venezuela - Epithelial fraction 12 v2 (version 2) | ecosystem: Host-associated > Birds > Digestive system > Esophagus > Crop | place...
ATTAGGAATTTTTTTTTTTTTTTTTTTTTTTTTAAATTTTGGCTTTTATCCATTTATTCAGAAATCCCCCCAAATAACTTTTAAATCACAAGGCTTTTTTTTTTCTTTTCTGCAAAAGATTCAGGTGTCTTATTCTGAAAATATAAGAGACATTTCTACCTTTCTTCATTTTTTCCTTTTAAAGTCAAATACTAAGTAAACACAGGCCATTTTTTACTTTGGCTGGTTTCTATAACCTTCCCAACAATAACTTCTATATTTGTATTCTAGAACTAATTTATTTTACATAACCTGGCTTTTGTTAATGATGAATTTGGGATGTTCAGTGAACACTACTTCATTCCATTCTTTCTAAGGGTGGGGCTTGAAAATGGGCTATGAGAACACGCCTGGAGCATCTTAAAAGTGCTACCTAAATCACGAGAGGACATGGCTCCATTTAACTGCAAGAGCTTCCTCAGGAGCTGATAATACAGAGGTCTGAGAGGAAAAATATCCCTGAAGCTCTTGTTAGCTTGGAAAACCACCCAGCCTGCATCAGATTAGCATAAAACACTGCACACCTGGTAGAGCACATCCCTGCATCTCTCTGGGTACTTCTCTGCTCCAAGAACAAATTACTTCAAGCAAATCAGACTTTTTTATTTTTATATTGCTCCACTCAACAAAACAGAATGTAAGATCTCATTTTAAAAAGGTCTAAACTTATCATCTTTAGTCATTAAGTCACGAATAATGAACAGTGTTCTCTGATTTAATGCTAAGGACTGTGTTCAGAAATTATTCCTACATTTTGCCATTTTGATCCCCGTTGACCAGTACATTGCCCTGTGAGAGCAGTGGAACTAATGCCACAGCGGATAACACGCAGTATGAATAAGGAAGCCAAAACCTGGGTTCCTTTTGTGTTACAACATATAAGGTGTTCTTTGGCCAGGTGGCTACGATCTACAGTCATGGACTAGAACACTGTTCTGACAGGCACTGCACAAGCATTCCTCATCTTCTGGAAAAAAAAGATGCTTGATTGCAGAATAAAGGTGTATTTAAAAAGATTGTTTGAGTCATTCTATACCAAAAACGCTGTGTGCCTTTTGTTTCTCCGTTCCATGTGACCAACTGGAAGTTCGACACTATGCAGCAGGAAAGAAGTAAACATAGAAAAGAAAAAAAGAAAATCATAATGAATTTCTGAGGGGGTGAGAAAAGATGTTCATACAGAAGTTATAAAGAGTGGACCACCCTCTAATTTTGCTAATGAGTTTTGTGTAACTGATGTACAGCCACTCTTCTGAAACGCATTACTTCCTGGTTAAAACACCAAACAGTAGAATCACTGAGTTGCCTCATAGAATCTGCTGCTTAATCATGTCACGCAGAAAAATTAGAAAGATGATGGAATTCATGGATTGAATTCACAACATAGCACCGTTCTTCCACAGCCTGCAATTTGATCAGATGAGGGTAATCATATTTTCAAATGAAAAATGGGCCAGCAGAAGGCAGCTGATGTAAGATATAATTTCTGTGAAACATTTGGTACACATTGGGTTGGTTGTTGCTGCACCAGTGTCATTTCTTTGGAGGTTTACCACTTGTAGCTTTTCAAAGGAGTTGAATATAGGAGTTGTATAATCTAGGACACTGTTTTGTTTGGACATATTTTTAGCCGAAGTGGACAGTCTTTGTTAATACATTCCACTGTGCAAAAACAGCAAACTTTTATATTTTGCTAAAATATGTTGTGCTTTAAAATGCTATACTTTAAAAAAGAACGGTAGCTCACTATCTACACAGGTCTATTCATGATAGTTTGCCAGTAACTTGTCAACATTTCTGTATTAGTTTCATCTGCCTTCTTTATTAACAGAAAAAGAGGTCTGCTTTACAAAGGTTCTCTTCATGCAAGTTTCAATGTCCAGTAATACCTTCCTGCTACTCCAACCAATTCATATATATACACATGTATATAAATATGAATTTCAGTTAAATAGAACAATTACAGAGGAAACTCCCAGAAAGCTCAAGAAAGCTTTCTGAAGATAATAAAAATGAAGTGCATAGACCTTTGGTGTCAGCCACAGAAATAAGTTTGTGTTCATCTGCATCAGATATGGCCATCGAAAGTAACTTTGTGATCAACGTTAATCTTGAGGCAGAAGATGTCTGATACAAGTGAGGTGATAAAATATTTCACAGTACTTGCGATATTTCCTATTGTAAAGTTCTAGCTACTCTGATTCGATTAAATGCCGTGGCATGGTTAAATATTAAGAGTTTAAATTACCCAAAAAGAACTCAGACAACTTCAAGTCTTTCAACTGTAATGAATATTTTTTTCATCGCAGATAGTTTTACATGGAAAACCAGGAAGATTCATTTCAAAGAGCCACTGGGGATAAACAGCTGGTGTGTAGAATACAACTGATAAATCTCTAATTAAACTGCACTAAATTCTCATCTCTGATACACTAAAATAGCTCCAGTGGAACTTTGCCAGAATTCAGTGTAATTACTGGTGCTGTACACCAGTATGAGAGAAGGTGAGATCTATGAAAAGATTTTGATAATAAAATTTGTGTAAATACTTAATTATTAAAAAAGAGGGGGGAAGAAAGAGCATAACATCTCCATGGTCTAAAAAGAATGGTCTGATACACTGGCTCATCCAGTTGAGTCATCGGTGTGTAACAGCCATATGTTGTATTTCATTCTGTGCAGACTGGGCTGTTCTCCTGCAGTGATGAGACACTTTCCTGCAGATGTTGTTTTGTGTTGCCTCTAGCAGCGATACCCTGGGGCTTCTGTCACCCGCTGCAGTGAGGAGCAGACTTTCACAATCACGTTCCAGACGTCAGCAAACAGCTGCCGAATACTCCCCAACATAAGCACCACCCTAGAGCTCACCGTAGACTTACTAGATCGTACCCCCAGAACTGTCGCCAGGACACTGTGTCCTCACACAGCCCTTCTGCAACCCCAAATTCACAGAAGGGTTTTAGCTCAGAGAAATGATGCTTAAAGTTTCTTGTTTTCCTCTTATACACAGCAGATCCCAAACACAGAAAACTTCGTTTCCTACGTGCCTGAATAAACCTAAATGCATTTGAATTGAATATTATCAAGTATTCACTATGTATATTATTGACTAACGTCACCTTTGATCTGAAGATCTGACAGGGCAGAATTATGAAACTGCAGACCAGACTCAGTGGAAGAATTTGAAAGATACCTGTATCTTTGCATGACAGCTACTTCCCCATGAACATTTGCATTTGTAAGACAGCAAAAGAATATATTACCTATATTCAATTAACTCAAGGTATTTGAAATTACTTGTAATAAACATATTGCAAATATCACACTATGTTCCAAATTCACCACTGGATGAGCATCATGTATTGTGTGCCTTTTCTTCAGATTCTGATTTTATTGCCTTTTTACCAAATTCAAATTAACCTTAGAAGACTTATTAAGTACTCTGTCCCTGCCTGAAGGAACATCCCCTTCCTCAGATGGAATTGCATGTAAAGCCTCAAAACTTACCAAAAAATTTATGAAACTCCCTGCAAGATTCTGCCATCTGCTCAAGGGGAAGCTCGATGCAACTTCATTACATCTGTTACCAACAATGTACCAAAACATACAGAGACAACTTTATTGTCTGCATGCACATGTACATGGAAAGATGATTTGCTTGCTGATTTCAGAAACTCTCTTTTGAAGCCATTAAATTTTTTTTTTAAATTAGGTGCAGCTATTTCAAAGCTAGCAGTAAATATTTTAAAATAAAATATTTTAACAATTATACGGATATAATATTTTAATTTATAGGTCAGAATTAAAACTTCTAATAATGATAAATTTATAGCTGAAATTTAGGGTCATTAACATCAACAACATAGTGAACAGACACTTCTATTATACTATCATTCAACATTCAATAATGAGAATTATAACTGAATAGTCATTTGTAGTCTTTTACTTTGGTTCGAATATGCTTTTATGTATATGGTTGTCCTATTTCAATCAAGAATTTAACACACCTTTTATCATTATCAAAGATTTAATCAGGAATGTTTGGATGTCTTCAAGGGCTTGTTTTAAAGCACTTGTTTAAATGCTTAGTTGAATACAGATGACCCACCAAGTCTGGCCTTGGATAGGGTTCTTGTTAGTCTTCTAGATCTTTTTCGAAATAAGCTTTTTCTATAATATGTTTCTAGTATTAATGACTTATTTTGGTTGCTCCTTGATGGAAGTATAAACCTATCATTAAGCATATTTAGTAGCAGTAGTAGCTAGACCTCTTCAGGATTTAAGAGTTCAAACAGAAAAACCTGACTGTGAATGGGAATTGCCTAAAAACCCTTTAGCAAATGCTTGACAACACATGTGGTGATTGAGAGAGCTGCCTGAGGACCAGAGGAAAGCAGATGACACTCCTATCTTCAAGAAGGGCAAGAAGGAGGGCCCAGGGAAATACAGACCTGTCAGCCTCACCTTGGTCCCTGGGAATGTGATGGAGCAGCTAATCCTGGGAACCATTTCCAGTCACGTTAAGAACATGAAAATCATCAGAAGTAGTCAGCATGGTTTCACCAAGGCAAAGCCATGCTTGACCAACTTGATAAAATCCCATGATGAAATGACTGGCCTGGTAGATGAGAGAAGAGCAGTTGATAATTGTCTGCCTGGACTTCAGTAAGGCCTTTGACACTGTCTTCCATAAGATCCTCATAGAAAAGTTGATGAAATATGGGTTGCATAAGCAAACAGCAAAGTGGATTAAAAACTAGCTTAACGGATGTGCCCATAGAGTGGCATGAAGTCCAGCTGGAGCAATATACCCTTGGGGTCAGTACTGGGTCCAGTCCTGTTCAGCATCTTTGTTAATGATCTGGATGATGTGCACCCTCGGCAAGTTTGCTGAGGACACAAAACTGTGAGGAGTGGCTGATACGTCAGAGGGTCGTGCTGTCACCCAGAGGGACCTCACCAGGCTGGAGAGATGGGCTGACAGGAACCTGTCAGGCAATGGGCGCACACTGCAACACAGGAGGTTCCATCTGAGCAGCAGGGAAACCTTCTTCACTGTGAGGCTGACCGAGCACTGGCACAGGTTGCCCAGGGAGGTTGTGCAGTATCGCCTTGGGAAGGCGAGAGAACCAGGGAGGCTGCTGAGTATCTGGAGCCCTCTGGACATGGTCCTGGGCAGTCAGCTCTAGGTGACCCTGGCTGAGCAAGGCAAGATGGCCTGCAGCAGTCCCATACAACTTCAACCATTCTGTGACTCTGTAAACCAGAATCTAACAAATTCAGAAAAATTTGAAGCAAAAGGATACCAGGCTTAAGTTATCTATGCCCAGAAAACATAAGGAAAACAAAAAATAAAAAGAAAACTAAAAAAGCAGGTTTGGTTTTTTTTTAAAAAAAAAACAACAAAAAGTGGTGAGAAAGGAGATGAGGAGCAAAAGGATCCACACCAAAAGACTGCTACATACAAGTGGTGAAATTGCCAATCATGTAGAAAAGACAAAAACACACAGTGTTGGGAAAACAAACAAGACTGCATAGTCAGATCCCCGAGTGGCAACAAACCAATTTACATTCTAATAAAAACTGAGGAAGATGTTAAACAGAAGCTAACAAGGCTAGACAGTTTCAAACCAGCAGGGTAACCTGTATCTGAGCAGGTCTCTGAGCAGTGTTATTGCTGATTTTAAGTAACCCTTGGAACACCACGGAAATTCCAACAGAGTGGAAGAAAGCACAGTGTGCAGATACTGAAACAGATGACCTGAGCAATTACAAGCCACTCCAACTAACTTTGCTGCTAGACAAAATAATAGAACCTGATTAATAACAATTTAAAGGAGGTAAATGTAATCAGTGCAAATCAACACTGGTTTATAAAAAACAGACCTTGTCAAAGTCTCCTGATGATTTGAAGGCTTTTTTTTTTGCTGAGATGACAGATTTGGATCACATCAAATTTGCATTTATATGCATTTATATCTGTTTCTGCATACACTGTAATAGTACGCATTTCAAATTCTGAAGGCATTTGACTAGCAGTGTACACTATTTTAACTAAGATAGAGATTTATTGCAAATGTGACACACTCAGTATCTCAAAATGTAACCATAACAAAGGAAATGGGTGGTTTCTAGTGAGAACCAGTGGAAATCTGATTTTCAAGCCTTTGTTACTTAACAACTTTATTATTTGAAATGCAGAAAAATGCTTACCCCTTGAAGCTGAAGATGACCTGAAATTGAAGTTTACATATGTCACAAGCTTGGGACATCTAGGTCAGCTGGTAAAAGGAAACATCAGGCATTTTAATGTGGTTATGTGTGAAGTCATCAACCGAGGATAAAGAACATAGTTTCAGACTGAGACATTCAGTGCTGGGAGGAAATATGTCTAAAGCTTGACAGGTATGTTGGTCATAAAAGAAAGACAAAAGAAACTGTACCCTCCTAATAAATGAGACAGGGAATCTGGTGACAACTGACTTGGAGAAGTCTGAGGTACTCAACAACTCTTTTTCATCAGGTTTTCACTGGTAACTGCCTTTCCCACATCTCTCAAGCCCCTGAATCTCAAGGCAGGGACTAGGGGAATGAATTCCCACCCACTGTAGGAGAAGATCAGGCTCAAGACCACCTGAATATACAGAACTCCATGGGACCTGATGAGACGCATCCCAGGGTCCGGCAGACATAGTTGCTAAGCTGCTCTCCATCACATCTGAAAAGTCATGACAGTCAAGCAAAGTCCCCAGTGACTGCAAAAGTGGAAACATTGCAGTCATTTTAAAAAAGTGTAAAAATTAATACCCTGAGGACTACCAACCATTCAGCCTCACCTCTGTGCCTGGGAAGATCATGGAAGAGATTATCCCACAAACTATGTCAAATCACATGGATGACAAGGAGGTGATTACAGAAAGCCAACATGGCTTCACCAAGGGCAAATTATGCCTGACTAATCTGGTGGCCTTCTACAGTGGAGTGACTAGACTGGTGGATAAGGGAAGAGCTACTGATGTAATCTACCTGGACTTCTGCAAGGCCATTGACACTCTGCCATACAACACCCTTGTCTCTAAATTGGAGAGATATGGGTTTGATGGATGGACTGCTAGATGGATAAGGACTGGCTGGATAGCCATGCCCAAAGAGTTGCAGTCTATGGCTCAATGTCCAAGTGGAGATCAGTAATTAGTGGTGACCCCCCAGGGGTCTGTCTTGGCACAGGTACTTTAATGACAGACAGTGGGGTTGAGTGCACCCTTAGCAAATTTGTGGATTACACCAAGCTGAGTGGTGGAGTTGATATGCCTGAGGGAAGGGATGCCATCCAGAGGGACCTAGACAGGCTTGAGGAGTGGTCCCTGGTCCCACATGAACCTCATGAATATCAACAAGGCCAAGTGCAAGGTCCTACACCTGGGTGAGAGCAATCCCCAGCAGCAATACAGGCTGGATGATGAATGGATTGAGAGCAGCCCTGCTGAGGACTTGGGGATACTGGCAGATGAAAAATTAGGTATGAGCTGTCAATGTTCGCTCCCAGCCCAGAAAGCCTGTTATACCCTGGGCTGCATAAAAAGGAAGCGTGGCCAGCAGGTTAAGGGAGGTGATTTTGTCCCTCTACTCCATTCTGATGAGACCCCACCTGGAGTCCTGTGTCCAGCTCTGAAGCTCTCAGCACAGGAAAGACATGGACCTGTTGGAGCAGGGCCAGAGGAGGGCCACAAAAATTGTCAGAGGGCTTTCACAAAGCAAGGCTAAGAGAGTTGGGGCTGTTCAGCCTGGAGAAGAGAAGGCTCTGGGGAGACCTTATTGCAGCCTTTCAGTACTTGAAGGGGGCTTACAAGAAAGGTGGAGAAAGAATTTTTACCATGGCATGTAGTGATAAGGTAACGGCTTTAAACTAAAAGAGGGTAGATTTAGATTAGACAGAAGGAAGATTTTCTGGAACAGGTTTCCCAGAGAAGTTGTGGATGCCCCATCCCTGGAAACATACAACGTCAAGTTGGACAGGGCTTTAGGTGACCTGATCTAGCAGAAGATGTCCCTGCCCATGGCAGGGGGGTTGGACTAGATGATCTTTAAAAGCCCCATCCAGCCACAACCTATCACATCACCATAGCTGGGTTCAGTGATCCTTTTGGCCTTATAAGCAATGAATGTGTTAGTTTGGGACCATGATTCACTCACAGCATTCCTTTGACGCAATTTTTTCCATATATGTAACATATATGCACCGTACTGACCTAAGGTCTTAAACTGCATTTTATGCATAATTATAAACAGAGTTAATAAAAGCATTCTTTAGAGTGACATTCTAATAATTGTTTTTGGAAAAAATGAATCCTAATTTCATTCATAATATCTGATTATCTGATTTAACATGCCAGGATTATGGCACAGCAATTAAGTGGTGAGGGATTTTCAATTGAGTCATTACCCGTGTACCTAGATTTCACATACAGATGAATTAATCAGGAATCAATGAAGACAATCTCCCTTAGTTTCAGGCTCAGCAAATTACTCGATATGGTGATGAATCAATGAAAATCCAACAGAAGTCAGTGGAGTCAGTTTATTGCTGGAGGAAAGGGTAAGGATAGGGCAGAGAGCAGGGATTAAGGTGATTAATAAAATGAGAAAAGAGGTATGTGAGAAATGGCAAATAAATTAAGAGCAGAAACAAATGGGTGTGTGGTCTGGAGATGTTTGTTTTTGGAAGAAGGTTGGAACTGTAATGGATACCGTCTCTTACCTGTAGGGAATTCTGCTATCATTTCTAACAGCTTGGCCGTACCAGGGAAGAAGCAGGTAGGACATTCATCATGTAACTGACAGTATGCCTAGTAGCATAATTTTTTTGGATGTAAAACCGAAGGAAGGCACATTAGAGAGTACAGCTTGCTGAAGCTTGGGATCATGTACCCAGCAGAGCCTGCTCTGTGCAGGATATGCTTCTGACTCCATTTCTCACAGAAGCTCACTCTTTCTCCTAATGCAATGCTAATGATGTGGACAGGGCAAGCTACTCCCTCTGACTCCACTCCTCAGCAGAAAGAAAACATATTACTGTCATCATATGGGAGATCACCTCATTTCAGCACCACCCCCCCTTTTTTAAGTGGTTCAGAACAATGGTGAGAGGTCATTAGTTTTCTTTTTTTAATTATGCTTTAAAATTGATTTATTTTCCTTATTTTTCATTTTTTTCTCTTCTTTTTAAAGATATTTCAATTTTTATCTGTATTCAGGGAAAAGAAAAGAACATGTTCAAGCCCCTGCTATGTCTCACTGACAATCTGCGCAGAGTTTAGAGAATTTAATAAGGCATCTGTATCTGAAAACTGGCTCAATAGGGTGTAAATTAAAGGGTTTTGTTCTCTTCCTTGTTGGTTTGGTTTTAATACACAGAGCTTTTCCCCAACCATAGTCTTGCTACTATTCCCATAAATGTAACTGGGAGTAAAATCACATCCCAACTTAACTGCATTTCAAACTGTGTTTCAAGAACGTTACATCAGTGACATTTAAACCCACTATGTAAGACATGCAAACCTAAACCAGACTGCAATTCCCTTGCCTGCTGTGCTGCACCCCATTGCATTAGGCCCATATACTTATAAGCTTCCACTCGTTCTAGCAGTAATTCTTCCTTTTCTTCTCTCACAAACCTTCTGTCACAGACTTTCTTCTGCCCCTCAAGGACACGGACTCTTGCAGTCTCCTCAGCTCATCTGCTGATCTTTTTCTATATTCCTTCCCTCTAAATTCCAGGCTTCCATGGGTTTCACAGTAAATCTCAGTGTAAGTATACAAGATGATTGTGCAATCAGAGACATAGCCAAGGCTTCATAGACATTTAGGTCTGGCCTTGTTTTGGCTGGGATAGAGTTAATCTTCCTCCCAGTACCTGCTGTGTTTTGGATTTAGCATGAGAAGAATGTTGATAACGCCGATGTTTTTAGTTGCTGCTAAGAAATCAAGGACTTTTTCCAGTTTCCCATATTCAGCTAACGAGCAGGTGTGCAGGAGCTGGGAGGGAGCAGAGCCAGGTAGCCAGCCCAAGCTGGCCAGGGGAAATATTCCATACCACAGATGTCATACTCAGTTTATGAATGGGGGCTGGCCGGGCAGCAGGAATCTGCTCTTCTCATTTTCATGAGTTCAAATCCTCTCCGGTCTGGGAGTGCAAACATTTTTGGGAGTTCAGGTTTTTTGCGGCAATTTCGCAAAATTCGCTACTTCCCGGTTCCACGATGGCTGCTTGGGGACTGGCTGCCAATCGGTCATCAGGTGGTGAGAAAAACTGTGTTGTGTATAGTTTGTTTTGCATATTCATTATTACCATTAATATTATCATTAGTAGTACTAGTAGTAGTATTAGTATTTCCTTTGTTGTCTTATTGAACTGTATTTACCTCAACCCACGAGTTCTACCGTTTGTCCATTTCTCCTCCCGATCCCGGTGAGAGGAGGGGGAAGGGTGAGCGAGCTGCTGTCTAGTGGGTGGTTGCCGGCTGCCGGGTTGAACCACGACAAGGTGATAAAAAAAAAAGGACAGTGGCACACCTCTAGATTTGATGCAAAAAATGCTTATAGGGAGATAATTCCTACCTGTAGAAGCAGAGAAAGTAGAGAGAAATGTAACATGTGCATAGCTGATTTCCCTGAGCAAAGGTTACAAAATATTAAATCATCTATCAGTTTTACAAAATCAAACAGAATGTTTATGTTATATTTAGACAGATATCTAAACAGGTCATTAAATTTCTACAAGAAAATGTTACTTTCCCTTTAAACTGGGCCTTCAAATATTCTAAAGAAACAAAGAATAAATGTTCATTTTAAAATATCACATTCATTTGTGGGATGGAAAATCCTTTGCCTTGAACAGTTCAAATGCTCCCTGGCTACTAGAAAGTAGCCAGTTTTTAGCTGCTTATTTTATTCACCCATTTAAAGTCGTAACCCAACTGAGCTTTTACTGGTAGAAATGCAAAAGTGGCAACAAAGTTCCTAGCTATGCTGAGTGGATCTTTGTCATTGATTTATTTAAAACATGTTTTTGGAGTGTGTACACAGCTGAAAAGAACATATTTAATAAATATCAACATCAAATTATGATCTGTAAGTGTAAACATGTCTTTCAGTCTCTCAGTGGGCTTAGCATAACCACTTCAGTTAAACGTCTGAAAGAACCACCTCTACAGGAGAATGTAAAGCCAAAAATCTCTGGGCTCTTTTTGGGCAGCGGAAAGAGGTAGAGGTGAATGTCAATATCCTTTTCTGCTCTGAATTATCAATTGTTCAAACTTCACCAACGAATAGGAAATGGCTGGCGACTACAGCAGTGCGTGAACACAGAGACAATTTTGCAGGCAGGAAAGCTCTCAACTTTGTAAACTTGCTTGTAAAATTGCAGAGCTATCAAAACCTAGATGTGCCCGAGCTCTCTGTAAATGTCAAACATCAGTCTTGGGAATGTTTTTATTATATCTATGATGTCTTCAAAGCTGTAACTGCAAATGGCTCAGCAGAATTTATTACAGATTACCGCAACTTCCTACACAACCAAATTTGGAGATTTAACAAGTTCTTCGATTAGCTGGTGGTCTCAGATTATCCACCTACGCAATGCCAATAAAGTAGCCCAATAAATGAAGCATAATACAGATAAAATCAATGTTAGTTCAAAGGCTGAAGACCGAAGAATCTTTTAATCATTTCTAGTATCTCATACCAATGGACTGAATCATGAACTTTTCACCGACAAAAAACATAAGCACACAGCTCTTAAATCAGTGGCACAACTTCTGTTTTGTTCAGTGGGAGAAGATGCAAGCTACCATGCTGCACTCTTTGTCCCACAGATCATCCTGATCTTTCGAAGAAGGATTCCATGTTCACATGGATTTTGGAAATCAAGTCCCGATCAAATTACCTCTTTCTAAACACTGCTATAATTTTATATTTATTTTTTAAAAGACTAAGAAAATCAAAAAAGTCACTCAGTTTCATCTGATGAAGAAGGCTGATGTTGCTTCTCTAACATGTCCTGTCTAACTGACCGAAACACATTTGCAAGTCTCTGTACCTTCGTAAGACTGAGCATGATTGGTATACAGGAAACACAGATGCGGCTGGTGGCACACCTCAAGATTTAACTAGTTATCTTATGTTTGACCTATGAGTCAAATAGCTCAGAGGCAGATGAGTTTCTGCATAGGTATTAAAAGAAAACACAGAAAACCCCCATAGTTTGTGTATAGTTTGTTATTGCCCCAAGCATTAAGAGTATTACAAAATCTTAAATATTGCTGTAATTACTAAACACTGAACATGAGATCTGATGCATTATAAGATTTAGAGATTCAAGCTGATCCTAAAGAATTCACGTAGGAAAACCTACTGCCTGTCACAGATCCATAATGATGTGAATCACCCAGGTAGATCTACAGTTTCTAATGTCTGATCAATATATTTCATATAAAGAATTTCCTGTCACAACAGCAATCAATCAACTGCATCAACTGAAATATCTTTCAAATGTGTTAAAAGTACCTGAATAAAAAAAAGGAGAGATAATTAGAAAATATTTCTTGTTTCCTTGCAAAAGAAACAGCCAATGTTCACAGAGACAAGTTTCAGTCTTTAACTTCACAATCAAACTTTCTTGCAGACTGGGCCACTTACTGAAGCACTTTTTATGTCTCAGTCCATATGACTGCACCAAAGTTTTTTTTTAAAAAAAAGAACTAAAAACACAGGCAAAGCAAAAAGAACCCAAGCAAAAACCAGTTTTTAAGATATTAACTCAATGACATTTGCAATTGATTCAATGCCCACCGCCCACATCAAACCTTGCATCAGACTTTCTGTACACAGATGAATGTCTGCAATCAGGCCGTGCGCAATGCTGCACACACAGAGGTTAAGGACTCTTTGAAACTTTGGTTGTTCAGCACCAGCGCAGGCTCTAGCTCCTGTCACCAATCTGGAAATGACCACAGACTCTTTATCATTATTTCATTCACATGTAAGGTAATGTCTTGCTCTAGGAAAAGCATGTTCATTTAAAAAGTCACCCTGAGTAACTCAGTTCAATGTTGTTAAATAAGAACCATTTAACAAACTGTTGTTTGACTGTTAATTATTTTAATCTTGATTTTATTATACAGTGATGTATATCACCTCAAATAATAGTACTATTATATAATGATGGATGTAAAATTTGGTCCAATTTATAGCTAGAGTGTTCTAAAAGAAAAAAAAGAAAGCAAATGTTTAATGTTATGAAATCCTACTGTCTTTAAGAAAAATTGGGCCCTCAGTTTAAAAGTTTAGTGTATTTGTAAGTACTTTGACACCCAGGGGTAAGAAAAATGATTAAATGTTTAACCCACATGAAAATATTCTGGTATACTCGAAACCAAATTCTGTACGATCTCTGTGTTTTCATCCAGACAACAGGACTTAAACTAAGAAATATTAATCAGATGTAACAGAAATACAACTGGAATTGACCGGATTTCACAAAATACCATTACGCCTGAAAAATTATCTGGAAGATAACTATTCTCTAAAGTGAGTCTAACAGAATACATGACCTCCCCACATACCCAACATTCAAGCACCATGAACTGGAAGAATAGATTCTCTAGTTTTACATGGTCCAGAACTCCTGAAAAGAAGTTTCTTCTACAATGCCTTGCTCTTTCAAAAGGGACATTACACTTCTTCAATACTTTTCTCACTTACCCAAGCTATTAAGGAAAGTCTGGGTGCCATGCAGCCAAAGCTAAAAGATGCATATTTTTGCTTATATGGAAATCTTATTGGTTTAGTATACCTGCCCCTCATTTGATTTCTACATCAATTATTGCCAAATGGGTTAAACTTCAACTTTAGCGGTGGTATGGAACCTACTGCAAAAGCATGAAAAGTATCAGAACTAAAAGTTTTAATAGTTCCGTATGATCAGTTTTGCACTGCACATAAAACAACACAAACAAAAATAAAACCTAGCTGTGAAAGACAATTACTTTTCAAGGGAGTTGCTTTCATGGAGAAGCAGATGATGCTATGATGACTCCCTTTAACATTCTCACTAGGTAGACAGAGTCGTCGCTTTGTGTGCTTTTTATTAAGAACACAAGTGAAAGTTAGTCTACCTATAGTCATATTCTTATTGTTCCATCTTTAAGCCATGTAAAAGACTATAAAGCACTAAATTTGTATTTTCTCTGTTACTTTTTATCTTGTGATGACCTCTCCTGGTTGAGCTGTTCATTAGCCTTGATTCCAGAAGTTAAGAGTGTTTTGATCCCTCTGCTTATTTCAAAAATATTGCAGGAATATGAAGAATCTATTGCCAAGGTAAGAAAAACGTGACTATGAATAAAATTCACAGTAAGATCTGAGTATCTGTGTGTGTGATACTGTATCACAGTGTATGTTTATTGTACTACAGGATGGGCTTTCAACACCCACTTCATCTTGAGATAAAACTGAATGAGATTCAAAGCTTTCAACATGATCACTTCTGAATCAGTATTACTGAGACATCATTTCAATGACAGAAATAGATTTACTGACTTTGCAAAGTAAACAGACATTTGAGATGCAATATATATTCACATAAGTGACATCCAATTCTATTCTTTCCAAAAACTGTATCTTTTTCTATGTCAGCACAAGCAGATTGTAAGGAAATACTGAATAGCAAGCTCTTATACAGGGATTCGTAATTCACTGTACACCATGAACCCTGCATACTTCCTAAAAAATACTGTAAAGAATAAATTTGCTTTTCTTCATTACTTCAAAGTCAAAACACAAAGTAGCAATGGAGGAAAAAATAAATATGTGGTTGGAAATCAGTTTTACATCAAAGTTGCCTTTCACTCAATTTTTAATTCTTTCAGAAGTATTCCCCATACAATGTTTGAAATTTACTGATGAGAAAAAAAAGAGATAAAAAACTAAGTGCGTTCTCCTGTCAAAGGAGAACAAAATTCCCCAATGCCATTCACGATCCGTTGAATACCTCGACAAACAATCCCAGAAAACACAGCACAGTGACCAGTTGGTATACCAAAGCGTGCATCAGAATATCCAGTTAAGTGGTGCACCAAAACACTGTGACACAGCACTTGAGTTCTTACTGTGGTACCACTTCCCAAGCACCCATATGCCTTTACAAGAACTTTAAGCATGTACTGCAATGTGAACACTCCTTTTGTAATTTTAAGGCTGACGTGTACTTCTAGCTATGTTTCTGCTTCCAGTAAACAAATCTAGCTTCATTTCACTTTCAGAAGTGAGTCAGAAATGAAATGCTATACACTACATTAGGAGTGCAGTGTATAAGCTCTTGGAAGGTGAATCAATATTAAGAAATTTTTGACTGCCTGAAAAAAAACCTGCCAAGATGGGAATGCACATGAGTAAATTGTATTTAAGATTATATATATCCTTCATTCATGGAATTTCTGGTTATAGTGATGTTACTACAACTATTAACTTCTCAACTAACTTCTTTCAAAAGTTAAAGATTTGTTTGTTGGGTAATCAGATAATCCACTGTAGATCATCTTCAGGTTAAACTACAGCAATTCGTTACTGAATGACAAAAAAAGAAGCTTAGAAATCCTTCTACAGAAAAGCAGAATAGGGAACTTTGTTTTCCAAGAACAGCTTTCTGACAACCCAAATAATAATTTTTTCTTTCCCCTGTGTATTCCTGTTATGCAGAGCCTGAGACATGATCATGAAGAAATCATATTCAGAAGAAAAATTAGATAGCTGGTCAAAACTGAGCAGTAAACCTCAGGATCAATATTTCTCCTAAATCAAAGGCAGAAAAATAACTGAACATCCTCTAGCCTCCGAGACCTAGACACAATGCAGAAACCGATGTACATTTTCTGTTGACACACAAATAAATGTCTAAGTGTAAGCAAATCCTGGAACAATAACATTGTCTTATTTTTCAGTAGGCATCAGATGATAACAGACAGAAACCCACTCAGAAAGTACAGCAGTGCTCCAGTTCCCTAATCATTGCATTGTTCATTCCTGTCCCCACGGAAACAAATAAATAAATACAATGATCCACATAGATCTCTATGCAGTACATACACTACATTCTAAGACAATTCCCTGCTTGGTCAGGAGAATCAGCCCCCATTCACATACACACAATCCTGACACGTCTATCTGTAGCATCTCAGGACATTTCTTTCCTCTGTGAACAGCAGAGGAAGTCAACAGTACTGTCTATTTTTGACAATTGTTTAAAAATGCACTACTTCATTTCAGTATGCAATATAAAAAATACTTTGCTAATGGTAAATGCTTTACATGGCCTGAAGAGAAAAAACTCAACACTTAACACTAGCATCTACCTGTGAATGTTTTGCTGGAAACTACAGATCAGTGCAATGTTAAAGATTTGATCTAACACCCATTGAAATCAATGGATATGCTGTCATTTTCACATTGATAGCAGAACTGGGTCCTGTATAGGTGCTCTGCACTCTTCCCGTCTGAAGTTCAGCATTTCAGCAGATGCTTGATCATTTCTCTGCTATTTCTGCCTCCCTAGGGGGGCAATTGCTGGTCTAAAATATCTTTGCTCATTTTATTATGGGAAGCAAAACTTCACTCTCAAGAAAAGCTGTTCTGGCTCAGTTCCCTCTCATCAATTCACCATCATTCTTCCCTTTTCACACGAGAGAAAATTTTCTCCTGCTTCTCCTTGACAAAACACTAGTTATGGAAACTGCTCACATCTCCTTTTTTCCCTCACACATCTGTGGAAGTGGAGTACTTAGAAATGCAAATGGCATACCTTCTGAGGAAGGTGGGAAAAAACAAAACAAAACAAAACAACCAACCAAACAAGAGCCACCCCCAAACTTTGAACATCTTCTATCTGATTCCCTTCCCTCTCAGACTCCATTGCCGAACCAAGACTGTATCACAGAGAAGGTCTTTCAACTTTCCACACCAGCTACCACCGAAATCATCTAAACTAAGGAAGATCTGATGGGGAGCACTGAGAACAGCGTCGAACCTCAGTGCCCACACACACATACAAACACACAGAAAACCAAATGGAAGATTCAGCAGCAGAGAAAAAACCATCAACCTCCCAGAGTTGTGGGAATTCCCCGCCGGCTTATGGCAGAGCTGAGACTGTGCATGCTCCTTAGGAAAGGGTACTTACGAGATGCAGGCAGAGCAGTCCTGGCTCTGCAGCTAATGCTGCTGAAAATCCAGAGGAAGAGAGCTGCCCTGCAGCCAGCTCGGGTAACCACAACCATCCTTCAGTTCCTGGCTCCCTGTACTCCACACGCCAGCTGCAGAAGACCCGCTTTTCTCCACTTTGGCCCCTTCTCTCTCCCTCCTTCTCTTTCTCGGAGGAGGCGGCGAGGAGGTAAAGGGGGCAGGGCTTTACCTTGGGGCAGTAGCCAGCCCCCCTCTTCGTCTGCTGTCTCTGGGTTTGCAGCAGCAGGATGAGTCCCGGTACTTTTCTTTCCCTTCTCTCTCTGTGTTTGTGTGTGTGTGCGCGCCTCCTTCTCAGAGGAAGGGGGTGGGGGGGGAGGGAAAGCCACGAAGTATTGGATAACAAGGATTGTAGAAGAGAAAAAAAGAAAAATTAAAAAAAAGCAATCCCCAAAAAGACGTGGGGGCAGGGAGGGAAAGGGAGATGGAGATGAAGGGAAGGGAGAAAGGCGGAAAAAGCTGTCAGTGCTGCTAATGCTGCTGTTGATGCTACCACTGCAGCTGAGCCCTTCTTCCTGCACAGAGCAGCGCTGCCGAGAGCAGCCTGCACTAACCTCCCAGCTCCGCTATATATACACCCTGCAGCCGGGGAGCCCAGCACACACTGGCAGGGAGCGGGGAGAGGGAGGGAGAGACACTCCCGCAGCAGAGCAGCAGGCTCAGAGCCTCTCTCCTCACGCACTCGTCATCCTCCAGCGGGAGGAAACGCTCCCTCCAGCAGCAGCAACCTTCCCCCCGCCCAAAAGAAGGAAAAAAATACAAAGAAAAAGGAAAGAAGCAGAGGGGAAAATCCTCTCCCCAGCGCTCCCCTCCCCTTCCCTCCGCTTCCTCCAGCTCCTCCCTCTTCCTCTGCGCCCCTCCGGCCTCCAGCACCCTGCTCGTCCTCGCTTGCCTGGTTCAGCGCCGGGGGACCGCGGCGGGGATCGCGGCCGGGGATCGGGGATAGGGCCCGGGGATCAGGGCCGGGGATCGCACCTGGGGATCGGGGCCGGAGATCGCGGCCGGGGATGGCGGCACGGGATCGGGGCAGGGTGGGGCCGGGGATCGGGGCAGGCCGCGCCGCTGCCGCTGTCCGCGGTGCTGAAGCGGGGCGAGGCGGAGGCTCGGCGGAGACCGCG
>Ga0065711_1038757_pt1 | contig 18448 bp, 14 predicted proteins | sample Hoacrofraction12_FD_59098 | JGI IMG/M metagenome (GOLD analysis project Ga0065711, IMG submission 59098) | Hoatzin crop microbial communities from Cojedes, Venezuela - Epithelial fraction 12 v2 (version 2) | ecosystem: Host-associated > Birds > Digestive system > Esophagus > Crop | place...
AGGAAGGCAGGAAGGCAGGAAGGAAGGAAGGAAGGAAGGAAGGAAGGAAGGAAGGAAGGAAGGAAGGAAGGAAGGAAAGTCAGACAACCCGAGCAGACGAGGAAAGGAGTGCAGGGGGTATCAGTTACCACCCCCATGGATCCAGCGATGTCCAGCGATGTGCAGTCGGCTCAGCCTCTATGCAAGTGGGGAAGTTCCAGTGAGGACAGGTTCTGGGAGAAAAGCAGCAAGAAAAGCGGTGAGAAGAAAAAAATCTCTTCAGGGGAGCATGTGCTGTCCTTTTATAGGGGCGTTCGCCCATGTGCAGAGTGTGTTTGCGTATGTGCGGTTCGTACCATACATGCTGCCCGCTTGGGCAGCCCTCTCTTGCCGGTTCGCGCGCTGGTCCACACGCAAGCGCAATGTGATTCTTTCCTGCAGGTTGTTGTGGCGCTTTCTTCAGAGGCCAAGAAGAGGTGACAATGGCAATGTCGAGACAAAACCAGTTCGTAGCAGTCTTCTACATTTTTCTATCCCTTTCACCCCAGCAATCTAGCAATTGGTGCAAAAGACTGATGTATACTTGAAAAAACTGTACTCCTAGCCAAATATCCTCTATTTTCCTTTCCATCTAAAATAAAATTAGTCTCCTTTTCCTAAAGTTAATCTCAGTGACTTCCTTTTCACACAGGCTTCCTGGTTCCTCATACCTTTCTCCCAGTCTCCCCAGTCAGTCATCCGTCCCATAGCTCTTTTATCTCTTGGGCTGGGCTTCCTCATAAACTTCTTACTCTAGGCACGTGCCTGGGCAAAAGTTCAGGCTCGGACCCTCTGTGCGTTACTATTATTATTACTATGTAATAATATATTGTAATAGTATGAGAAGCCAAGCCCCCCTCTGCCCCCTGATGATGAGTCCAGAGCATTTGGCCCTCTGCTGCTTTTCTTTGTTTGGCCTTAACTCAGAAAGCTTCTGGTTTTGTCGTTCCTCACAATTTCTTAAGCTTTTGACCAGGCTTTGTCACTGCAAAATCTGCCAGTATCAGCCACGAGGTCGGCTCCCGTGCTGTCCCCACGCCCCATGGGAGGAGGGCAAAGAGAAGGAGCCGTGAGAGCAGGGCTTGTAGATCACGGCCGAAAACGTCCAGGCTGCCCCGCGCACCCTATGGCGTGATGGGAAGGCAAACTCTCTCCTGCCTGGCCAGAAGGTTGCTACACAGCCTGTGCTCTTCTAGTCTCGCCTCTTCCCGAAATGTCCCGTTTTGACACCACCTGCCCCGTCACCATGCGCTAGCCAAGGAAAGCAGGGGAAACATCGGAGCTCTCCCTCGTGGTCTCTCCACAGCATCAATGGCTGCTGTGTTCATAGGGTCAGTCACACCTGGAGGTGTTGAAGGAAAAACACCCCACCTGAGGGGTCACCGTGCCCCCTTAGTACTCCCGGCGTGCTCTTCAGCTGGAGTGGCGGATGCCGTGCCGCTGTGCTCTCCAGCTGTGCATTTTATGATCCTCAGTTCCTGACTGTTCACTTTCCACCCATGCCCTGCCCATCTGAAGCACTGCTGATATGCTCATAGGCTAATAGCAAAGCTTCTTCAGGCACACAAAGCAGTAAATCGTCTTCCAACTGGCCAACACAGCCAGAGAGGACGCAGCGGTGGGAGACTCAGTGCTGTGGCGGGGAGTAAGAACAACCTACGGGAGGTTGGTTGGGCTGCTCTCCCTTTGCACCTCTCTCTGTCAGGAGTGAACCTGCAGTGCAAAGATAGTTTTCAGAGCTCCTGGGCCACTAAGATCTGCAGGGCTTTCTTCGGTCCCTTTGGGCTTTAAGGAATAGCTGCAAGAGAGCTCCCTGTCCATAGTTTCTCTGGATGCTCAGCAGCCCCAGATCTGTGGCAGGGGCCAAAACTGGCAGTCTCTGCTAGGACGTCCTCTAATGTCATGATCCAGAGCTCTGCCTAACCTCACAGAAGAGATGGCCTAGGAGAAGCTGCCTCACAGCCCCACCATCTGCTCCTGGACAGCTGCAGAGGTCATCCTGTGCCTTTCCCAGGTGCTAACATTTCCCTCCTAATATCACCTCTACTTGTTTCAAATTTGCTTCCAGAGCTGAATATTGTGCCAGTTGCCCTCCCAGGAGGAGTCTCTGGAGGCACTGGTCCACCTCCTCCCACCCATCTCCATCTGCACCTGCCTGCAGTCCACGTACCAGACACGGGGAACGTGTGAGTTACACTGGGAGAAGCAGCACAGAAACTGCACAGCTCAACACCCCAGGAACAGCAAAATGAATGAACACACACACACACACACACACACAAAACCTGCCAACAAAGCACGAGCTGGTCCTTGCCACCTCCATCACTCCGAAGTTCCCCTTTGAAATGACACCCTAGCTCCCTTCACTTGTTCACCCCTCAGCAGTCCGATTTCCATGACACTAGCACTGTGTTGCTTTACATTTAGGACACTGAGGTCACAGAAAGCGTTCTGTACCATGAAGAAGTTATCCCCACTTGACTGAAAGCTTTCTGCAACTGCATATTGCATCCAGTGTTTACAGCCACTAATCTGTTATTTGTAAAGGAAACAAATCCCATCCTTTGCCTTCCAGCTGGCTGAAGACTTAACATCCCTTCACCAAAAGAAAACGTGACGATGTGAAAGATTTCCAACCATTTTCTTCTTTTTTTTATTATCATTATTACTGTGCTGTTGTTGTTATCCATCTGCTCAAGCTGTGACATGCAAAGCTTGTGCAGCTAACACCACTCGGCATGACCGAGTTATTTTCACAGTGGTGCTGCAAGCGCGTCCCTCTATCCTGTTTCATTAAAAGGCAGAGCATTTTATGACTTCCCCGCTCCAGCCACAACGGTACGGTGTCAGGTACTGCAGCTTGTTGCCCTCCCTTCCCTTTGCCTGCAGAAGCAAACCAGCTTGGATCTGCCGAAGTCGTGGGTAGGACATTAATCAAAACCACAGAGGGGATCCAAAAGTAATTCCTAGAGCAGGAAGCTGTTTGAAAAGTGTACAGATCATTATTTTACCTATGCGCTCAGTAAACCCACCTACAGACAAGAACTTAGGAAAGAGGAAAAGAGCATTATGTAACCAAACCCTAATGTGAATAGTGGTTTGCCATAAAAACATGTGCTTGCTTGGGTTCAGTCGTTATCCATTTCTCTGCAAAGGCTACGGGCTAAGCAAATGAAACATATTCGGTTTATATTATACATTAATGCATACATACGTGTATAGATGTGAGTTTCAATGTGCTGTGTGTATGCACGTACACAATCTTTTACAAATGTATCTTTTCTAAGACTACTAAATACCTTGGTGTGAGATGAAATATTTTCCTTAAATGATCATAAAAGATGTCCCTAAAATGTCACCACTTATTTTCTCAGCTTGCCCCACAGTTCACTTTAGACTGAAACTAATTTAAATTACTTTGTAGCTCCCAGCAATAAAAGGAATTTAGTAATTTGCAGTTCATTTGCCCTTGCTATTCTTGGAAACAGTGTTTGAGGTTGTCCAATCCTTTGCATTAGGAAATGCGCAGAGCGCAAGTAGCAGTCATGTCATGCCTGGCAGATTTTGCCAAGGAAACTATTGGTTTCTGCAGCTTTGAAACTCTGGGATAATTGATGTGTGCTCCATTCCCACAGAATAGCTGCGATCCTCACCACTGCCTGGCCGTGGATGAGTTTAGCGAACATTGTATTTCCCGAGCGGTGGTTAAGCTAACTTAATTAGGGAAGTGCCTTTACCCCAGCCTGGACAAAGGCTGTGCTTGACAGACCACTGTTGAGAAAACAGCTCTGAGGCAAAGGGCCTCCGAACTAGAGCTGTAGAGGTGTCTTCTCCCTGGCCTTGAGCTTCTGGTAGGGATGAAAACTTGGGGTCAAAAAGAAAAAAAAAAAACAAAAGAGTTACCTTTCTAACCTGCCTAGATGTTAACGAAACATGGCCCAAGTGCAAGCAGCACCTCTTCACCTGGGGACAGCCTGAGAGGGGAGCACAGCAGGACCTCCTTGAAGCCCTGGCACTTCTGGGCTGCAGCCTGGCAGGAGGGAGGCGAGGAGCCCAGCCAGCCCCAGCAGCATCCCCAAGACATGCTGGAGACGTGCCCACCGTACCCCACTGCACCGGGGAGTATGAGGCTACCGCAGGTCCTCCCCACACCCCAGGTAAGCACACCCACACCAGCAGATTTGGGTCGCCTCTGGGGCCGAAGCCGTGCTGTCTGGGACACTGTCAGCCCTGCTCCACTCCACACGGGACCCGCACCACGGTTGCTGGAGCCCCGTGCCTCCGCTGCCACATAAATCATTATTATTATTGGGTCTTGCAAGAATAATGAGAGGGAAGAGTGCTTTCACTTAGAAATCTGGCTTCAGTGCTAATAAAAGGGAGGAGATAAAACAGTGTCGTACAAATGAGATCTTAACACTAATGGCTGCAAACAAACGACTGATGTTATACATAAAACAGCATTAGAAAGAAAGCATCACTCTGGATATATTAGCTGCTTCTGTGTGTGCCGCAGGGTTCTTCCCATCATTGCTCTGGATTATTCCGTGTAAAAACATTGGAGGAAAATGTGTGTGTCTGTGAGGCAGCACTATGATATTGGGGTTTGGGTTTAAAGTGAAGGTCTCTTACCCAGCCTGGCAAGAGCTTTGTACTCTCTAGATTCCCCAAATCCATCAGGAAATAAAAGCCTAGTTCTCAGACTCTCCATAAAACAAACAAACATGTTTTCTCTCCTTTTGCCTGAAACATATTTTGGTGTATTAGTTGCTCTTGAGCCTTGACTCAGCAAGGGACTGACCGTGCCAGTGCCCCTCGCCTGTGCTAAGCGCGGGGTCGGGGGGTCGAGGCTGCTGGCAGTGGTGGTGCAGGGCACTTGAGGCACCTCAACCACAGTATTGCTCAGACTGACAAACACCCCAGAGCTCTGCCCGCTTTCTTCTTACGAAGACAAGCCAGTTCCTCCATGGGAATTTTGGTCTGTGCTTCCAATTCAGTCCCTAATCTGACATCTCTCTGTGTCCTACAGCCGTGGTAATTTGTACATTAGGATTTCTGAGAGTGAAGTTTAGTCTTGTAGCCTGAATGTTGCCCTATTGTGATAACCACACATGCAGAGAAAGTTTGGGAGCAGGAGGAAGGGGGCAAAAAAATCTGCGGAATGACATGAAATACTGGCTTGAAGATGTTTTTCTGGAGAAAGAGGTCTAAGGTAACATAGTGCATCGCAATTTTTACTTTTAGGTGAATTTTGAAGCAATTAAAGCCACTATTCTTCTTGAACTTCTCTTCCTTATTCCAATTTCTCTCTTGAGAGCTCTCCCATGGCTGGGAGTCCTCATGCTGCCCATCTGCAGTAGTTCCTGAGTGTCCAGCATGGCCCTCAAGTTACTAGAAACCACAGGCTTCTACCTTCCCATGGTGTAATGGTAACTGGGGATGGAGACTTCAAGCAAACAAGATATGGCATTCAAACAACTGTTGTGGATTGCTTTAATTTAATTTTCCCCCGAACAGCCCAGCAGCAACATATGGCTCTCAGTGAGATCCTGCTATTACACTGTTTGGCGGCTGGGCCAACCGAGACACATGAAGGTCGGGCACCTTGCAAAGGACACAGCACGTCAGCATCTCGGACTAGGCGAGAAAAACCAATCTTTGGACACAGTGCCCTCCCTTTATTGCTTTTGGCTCCCAGGGCTTAGCCCTTGGATGAATCCCAGCTACAGAAACTACAAATGAGAGCTTGTCACGGATAGAAGACAGCCTCAGACGCCAAAGCTAGTGCATTTTATCAGCACTGCCATTTCCTTAATAAGGAATAAATGTACCAGCTCATGACAAGCCTGTGATAAGGATTTTGTGTGATGTTTTCCAATCATGTAGGGTGGAAGGCTTGAAGGAACCATTAAATCCTCCAGTCTGGCTTCCTGTAGGTTGTCAGCTACTGCACCCCCAAAATTTACATCAAACCTGAAGATCCTGGTGAGGCCACAGAGCTCAGACCTGAGGAACAAAACCTGTGTCACTGGCAGAGGTCTCCCATTGTCCACTTGCCTCAAGCGCCCCGGGAGCTGGGGCTGCTCGGGCGCTGCACAGCCCCAGTGATGCTCCCAGCTGAACCAGCCTCGGGGTGCAGCTGAGGGCTTGGGTTTCATTTCATCTGCTCCTCCAGTGTTTGTTTTGGTCCTTCCACATCCTCGAAAAAATTCCTCCCTGACCCGTCATGTTCTCTCTGTTTGTGTTTACCGGTCTGGGCACAGCCGTGGGTACCTAAGTGAAGCTGATGCTCAGTCAGAAACCCAAGAGGAAAACCATTTTGGTGGTGTGCTCTGAATGTCAAGGGAATGAGAGGAAACATTTCTTTTATTATCTGACTCCAGCAAGTTCACACAAACGGAGCCAGTTAAACAAGGACCATGTGGGGTCATCTGCTCAGATTACATGCTCAGCTTATCCTAGTAATGTGCCTTGGCAGATAAATATCTGATCTACTTTAGCTGGACGGTTTCTAGTTGCATGGCAAAGTACCTTACCAAGTGTGTTTTACATGATCCTGACACATAGCTTGCTAGTAAATTTACTTTTTATTAGCGTTCCTCTTTGCTGCCCTGAGTGCATCTGTTTTACTGACTGCCCCCTGGAGTAAAACACAGTGCACCTGTTGAACAAGGGATGCCTAAAAATCAGTGGGTAACAGAGATTCGATGTTGCGCAGAGGAGGTCTCGTGAGCAAGGGGCCAGGGACTCGTGGTGCCAAGCCACCAAGTTGCCTTCCTCCCTCTGACCCACTGTGTAAGACCACCTGGAAAAATCACTTAAAAGATGAATTTCCCTCTTAGGTGGATGGGGAGAGATGCAAGTGCTTTGGCCTTTGAAGACAGGTGCTAGCTGGTGCCTGCTCTTTATTTATGGTGACTTACATGACATCTCCTCCTGCACATCTTCAAGCTCTGCTGCGGTCAGGCTTATGCCTCCCTGCATTGCATCTTAAAAAAATACACACCACACAGCAAACAGTATACCTTGTACTTTGACACTGAATTGGGAGCTGTGGCAGGAAGAGTATCTATTGCCTTAATTCAGTGTGAATGTAATGAAGGCGCCAAGGAGAGGAGGGTAAGATGGGATTCGGTTTCCGACTTCGATGCCCAGAAGTTGCTCACAGTGTCGGTGGCTACAGGTGAGCCTGGAGTTTAAGCTCCCACGGCACTCTGTACATCCAGTGAATTCCACCATGGAGCCTAGTCTGTTTTCAGATGATAAAATGTAGGTGTTTCTGCACAAGCCTCTGGGGTCAGCGACGGTCTTTTGCCTGTCTGCAGGTACCTGGAGTGGTTGGAGGTGCAGCAGGATTTCCCACCAAGTCCTCATGGGCAACGCTCTTCCCAGACACCGTGGCATAGCTGCTGGCCCAGCAAAGCCCACTAAGCATCCCAGTGGCACCAGTGGGGCAGCCGCTCCTCCGCACACCCTCCCTCCCATGTCCGGTCCCTGGCCTCAGCCATGCAAACCTTGCCTCAGCCACCACACTGACTTTAAGGAACGAGATTTCATACGACTGTCAAACTGCTTTTCAGAGGCTGCCACCTGACCTCTGTAAACAGTATTCCTGTGCTGGCATATCATAAGCTACACGGGAAAAAAATAGCGAAGTGCCTTTCTTCACAAATGGTTTCCTTACTCAGCAGTCTGCCTTGTAACTCAGAGCTCGAGTACTGCAAAGCTGAGGCTCGCACTCACGCACCGTGACTTCTCCTACACTGCTGATCGCAACATGATTTTTTTGTGTGAATTGTTAATAAAGCGCTAGCACAGAAAAAGCAAATCTATTTGCTGCCTGGGTAATTTCTGCACTTACCTCAGCTTAGGCAGTAAGGACCAGTAAGGGCTGCTTGCTTGTCCTGTTGCAATTAGCTTTCAGTTTTTAATGAGCTAGTGCTTGAGCTCAGTCAGCGCAAGGTTATGAGAATTAAAAGACTTACAAGACATTTGCGGTCTCAATTGTTGGTGCAGTTATGTTAAAGCTTGCTTTAATATCGCCTCAGATAAATGCTTGAGCTCTTTTTTTAGGCTGAGAAAGGCTGGGGAAATTGTGCTGCTTTCAGATCTGGAGGCTGTCAGCTAGGCCTCCGGTGACATCCCCTCCACTCTCGCTTTCTTGTGGTTTCCCCCTGCACGGTGCTGAAATGCAGCGTTTTGTTACCTATTAAAGTGTCACGCTCAGCGATATTGTGAAGCTATTAAATTCTGCCGGATCATCCTTTGTGAACAAGAGGATGTTGACAGAGTCACAGCCCCATCCTTCAGCTATTATCTGGTATTCAGTGTACTCCAATTAGTATGCACAATAAATCCAGTCCAAGACCCCCCACTGCTTTATGTCATTTCTGTATTAACCTCACTGCTTCCCAATGTGTTCCTATTATTAAGCCATTTAAAGATTTCCCTTCGTTCACTTACCAGAGCTATGTCTCATTTTCCTTCTTTCATCTATTTGCATACATTTCCAAAGGTTCACTTGACAAGACTTCAGTTGGTGGTGGTTATTTTTTTAATTACAGATTATTTCCAATATACTTTCTTTACTCCATCCCCCTTACATGTGTTATCCTCCTTATCTCTATGAGATTATAATGACTGCGTTGAGAACAGATTGATTGTCATTTCACGTGTGCAAAAAGCCAAACATTTAAGGCTGCCTTGGCAATTCACAGGCTAAAATGGAGTTTTGAGACACTTTTGCTCCATGCAAAAATGTAAAATTGTTAAGGTGTTGCATTACACGATCCCCTCTGCAGTTCCTGCCCTGTGGGGTCTGGCAGGCGGCGGAGTTGGGAGTGTGCTCCCTTCGCTGCACAGCCTCAGAGGCAGGCGGTTCGGAGCCCGGTGGGGAATCTGGGGGCAGGGGGAACAGATCCAAGGATGGAGTGTAGGAAGGCTGAAAAGCACTTGTTTAACTATACCTGTAACTGTGACAGTTTAGCAAAACACTAATGGAGATGCCAGACAGTAGCCATTTGGTTTCTATAAACAGGCTTGATTTTGGTTTTGCTGGTATTTTGCATCCCTGTATTGTTTGAAGTCAAGGCTGAGGGAACCGGGCTTGTTCAGCCTGCAGAGAGATGGATTCAGGAGTACCCAACAGCTCCCCGGTACCTACAGGAGGGTCATCAAGATGGAGCCGGGCTCTCTGTGGTGCTCCGTGGTTGGAGGGCGAGAGCTGAAACAGGAGGGTCAGGCTGGGTGTAAGGAGAAGCCTTTCCCCCACGAGGACAGCCGGGCACTGGAGCAGGTTGCCCCACAAGGCTGTACTGGCTCTGTCCTTGGAGATTTTAAAGACCAAGCCCTCAGCAGCCTGGTCTGACCCCAGAGCTGGTCTGGCTTTGGGGCAGAGACCTCCTGAGGTCCCTGCCAGCCTGAATAATTATCCCATGACCCTATGAGAAATCAAACACCAGGTTTAACTGGGATCCAGACACCAGGCAGGCTACTTGCTGCAGTTCCAAGGTGGTGAGGGCAGCGAGGGTCCGGGTGCCACTCGTCTCTCAGCATCAGTTTGGTCCCTGCCTCGGCGTACCCCAAGGTGGGGATGGGGAGGCAGCAGTGTGCTACTGCACACCGAAAGATGCCCGTGGGCAGGCTGGCACGCCTGTTGGCTGGAGTGAGGGGCTGCCGTGGTGTGGGGTTGGCTGGGACCCCGCTGGCTGCTTTGCTGTCATGCCACCAAAAAAGACCTTCCTCAAGGGGAAAAACAGGAGATAATGCTCCCCGGTCTCTCTTCTCCATCAAGGAGCAGACTGGAGAGGGAAGGTGCTTCACCCCACAGCGGTAGCTCATGGGTAAGAGGGAATGTCCTCTTGTCCCTTTCTCAGCCACCTTTCTACAAAGCTATGAAACCTTTCAGCAAGTTATAAGTTTAAAAAGCTGTGAATAACCACAAAGTGGGATAAAATAATTGGAAAATAAACTCTGCGGCAAATTGTCCCCGCGTTCTGAGCACATTAATGCAAAAATGTCCAACAATATTAAACCAAGTGAAACCCCAAGGAAAGGTATATAAAGAATAAATTATGTATCTGCTTCCTTTTTTTTAGCATTTCTGGCAGAGGAATGAAGAAGCAGGAATATTTAGAAAATTCTTCACCTATTTCTTTGCAGTGCAGACTGGGTACTGCTGTATATCCAGCATGTCAAACCCCTGCGTTTCGCTGTCTGGAGCTCAAGAAATACCTTTCTTTCCCATTATCAGTAAAAAAGCTGTTTTTAGTACCGAATAAACTGTTCCTATGGTAGGGAGCACAGTGCAATGCCAGAAGAAAGCCCTTTATGTGGATTTCTGCATCTTGATCTCAACTCTCACATCAGAGGTTATTGTGAACTCCTGTGTCAGAAGTGCAAAGGTGGAGAGCAGTGGGGCCAGCTTGCTTTGTGCTCCCAGTTTTCCAGTGAGGTACAGGTTTGTTTCAGATGTGAAACGTCTTGGCAAAGGATTTCCCGAGGCTTGAATGGGAAGCGAGCATCTTTCCTCCACCCCAGTGATGCCCAAGGCCCGCAAAGGCACCCTGGGGCACAGGGCTGGGGCGTGCTTCTGCCACCGCTTCACCACCCCGACTGAAGCACCTCGATGGGGGCTCTGGTTTTCACAGGCTCAGATGGAAACAGACACAGCAATACCAAAACGCGACGTTTCTCATCCACCCCCTCCTTGCACACAGCTCCAGGCTCACAGCCCGGAGGGCTCAAAGCCACGGCCCCAGAACTGCCACGATAGCATCAGCTTTGTTAGACCGGCCAACCCTCCGATCCACAAAAAGGGATGTCAATTAAACCTTGGTTTTCTGGTCACTTTTCTGGCCTCATAATTGGAAAGGCGATGCAGAAGATCCTACATCCATGGCTGTATTGCCAGCTGGAACAAAAGCGACTTCGGCTTGTGGGACCCAAGGAGGTGCGCAGCACTGACGAGCTGCCGGTGGAAATAATCTTCTTCTCCAGGCAGGCATTACCCTGGCTCCTTCCCTCTCTGCCTGCCTGCAGCACCAACCTCTCCACTCTCTGCAGATATTAAAGGGCAATCCAGATGAGCACAAGTGGGCAACCCTGATGTGACAGAGGAGAAAAAAAGGAAGAAATAGGCAGCTGTAAGAGATTTAAATAACTCTTCCTTTGGAAGTCTTCCCACTTCCAAGTGGCTCGGACCACCCCTCGGCTGACAGGGCAGCTGGTGCTGCAGCCGCATCCCTGCGGCGCAGATCTTGCTCCTCTGGGAAAGGCTGGCTGCCTTTTCCCCTCCAGCCGTTCCAGGCGTTTGAGTGCTGCACGCAGAGGAGGGGAAGAGCAACCGTCTTCCCCTCCCCAGCAGCTCATGTTCTTTTTCTATTCTAGATGATTAAAATAAAATAGTATTTCCACCAGCTGTCGTAATCTGCTTGAGAAACAGATGTTTCCTAAAGGAGATGGAGGCAGCTTAAACATCTATGATGGGCTGATTCCTAATTCCCTGCCTGAGAAGTGAAATTATCTTCATGTAACTTTGAAGAGGACATGGTATTTGTCTCCCCGGGCAGGCAGCACTCTGCAATAAGCCCCTGAGCAGGGCTGAGTCTTTGAAAGAATTTATATCCGCTGAGGTATGATGCCTCCGGTTTATCTACTTTTTTAAAAAAGCCTTTTCACAGAATTAATTGATTATGAAAATTGTAAGTATTGAAGATATTAGGTTTGGTGACCAATGGGAGCTTACTGCAAACATTGCAAGCCAACTTCCATGACATGCTTTTTTCTCCATTTTGCTACTGGCTTCTAAAAGCAGCTGACCAACGTTGGGATGTAACTGCAAAGAAAAGTGATACGTTGCAATCATCTCATTACAATAAAAATACATGTCAAGTTAACATTTTTACAGAAAAAAAATCCTCTATGTATATGGAAGCTATAGCTATCTTGGAAAAACCTCTTTATGATTTATATGTTGTGAATTTATTGTCCTTTTGCAGAAGTAGTGTGCATTGCCTCCATCAAACACTGCCAGGCTTGTTCTCAGCATCACTTTCTGGCAGCATAAATCCCTGTCTGTGCGGACTGAATCCCATCTGAGCCGTCTCCATCAGACACGTGAAGTGGAACCATCTCTAGTTATGAAGCCGAACTTCAATAAAATGAAAGAGCATTTGTTGGTTTGTAACCAACTTAAATACGCATGTGCATAGCATGGGAAATAAAGGACCCTGTGAAAGAGGATGTATGACAGCCAGATACAGCTGGATACTGCCTCCTCTTCCCATCTGGATTTTCCCAGTACTGTCTGCATTATCCTGGTGAAGGTGACAGAGTTGCGCACCTCATGCCTCACCGCCAGGGTCTGGCTTTCGGCAGTCCGGGACCAGCGCAGCAGTTGTTCATCCCTTTGAGGCGGTTAGGAGAGCCCTCTTGCCCCAGGGAGCTCCGGCTGGGTGGCTGCCTGCGCAGTGGACCAAATCGCCCCTACTCCACCATATCTGAAAACCTCTCAGGTCTGCACTGTGTGAGTGACAGCACCTAGAGATGGCTGGCCTGTGCTCCGGAGTGGCTGGGCAGGGGGAAAATGCAGGCAGGAGGCCAGGCAGCACCACGGGCTCATGGAAGCTGCTCCAGGTTGCCCTGCCAGCACTGAGTGACATCAGTGCCCTTGGCTTGCCAACCAGGACGAGGGACCTCGTCCCTGGGGCTCCTTCAGCAACCCCCAGCATTTGCCTCCAGCCTCCAGAAGAGGTGGTGAAAAGCAATTTTATTTCACACTGGTTTACACCAAGTTGAGGTTTTTTCCCCACTTTTTTCTCTCTGAGGGCCCACCCTGTACACGCGGCTTCCAGCTGGACATGGCAATGGATGCACGAAGCTCTCCAGGCAGAGGGGGCTGCAGCTCAGCATCACCTCAGAAACCAGACTGCGGCAAGCCCGTCAGATTCTCTCCTCTGCCCTCTGTCCTGGCGTCCCAAAGGCAAAACACTGAGCCTCAAGGTCTCCATACTAATCGCTAGTGCGTTGGCCCAGCGTACCCAGAACACTGTGGCGAATGGGGCCCCGCTCTCCCTGAGCGCAGGAGCTGCTGCAGCGTGCTGCAGACGCTAGGGTTCGGCTGCCCGCCCCGGCACCCGCTTTGCCACAGGTGGCTGGGAGGCACCACTGTCGCCCATCATCTCAACCCACCCACGAAGGGCAGTTGTCAAACATGATGCACTCCTCGGAGCCCAGCGAGCTGTCTTCTCTAAACTCATCTCAGCGAGAGAGAGACTTTCCTCAGTCCTTTTGTGTCTGAGTCTGCAGTGCCAAATCCCACAGGAGACTAGGAAATCTTTTTTTCTTCATGCATACCATGTATTTCTTTGGCCTGAACTTTTCTCATTTAAACACAGCCCAGTGTATACATTAAAAGAAGAAGAAAAAAAAAAAAAGCCCTATGCAGAATACTCTCCTGAACACGTAGCTCTTCCTTGGAGAGCAGATGAGAGAAAGAGCAAACCACATGTGACAGATGTTAGTCACGTCGCTGAATGCACCGCTGGCAGGAGCTGTGGTGAAAGGGCATTCGGAGAACCCCTACAATATTGCTGCCTTAATATTTTCAGATTCCAGGAAAAAATGCTGTTCCATACTGTCACTATATACACAACTTGCGATTGTTTTTCCTTCTGCTGTTAGTGTCAAAGGAAACTGATTTTACAGATTATTAAGATACTATTTATTTGCAGAAAATCTACTTTTAAATAGCAGTTAGTCATTTTGTTGAGCAATCTGTGGCCCTTTATAGTTTGGTTGTTTACGTCATGTGCCATACAGGGCTAGCAATTTCCTGACTTGCATGATATTCTGTGCAAGGGTGTATTTTGGTTTCTGCTGCTGTGTCAGGCTAATGCCACTGTTGCTATGGTAATAGTGATGTTTGAGTCTGCTTTGTCACCTTTGTTCTGCTATTTTTTTTCAAACACAAATTCATGCTGCAGAGGCCTGAAAAGCAGGCAGAGGGTTTGCCATGGGAGCTCAGCCCCTTTATTTATTTATAACAGATTATAAAGCAGTGTGGCAATTTCATAGATGAATAAAGTTTAGAGCCAGAAGAGCTCATCAGAGCTGCTGAAGCCAACCTCCCATATAACTGTCACTCAGTTATCCCTGTACAGCAGTCTGGACATCCAGGTTGGGGAGTACCGCAAGGCAGCCCATCTTAGAAGGTACCCGTAACTGTCAGTCCATCACCGTCCTGTGCAGCTTCTTCCAAAGCTCTAGAAATTACCCATGGTTTAGAAAAAGGAAAAAGTCTAACAAATTTTTATCAGCTACACCATGACCTCCAGCGCTTTCTCAAGGCCGCCGTGTTTCCTGCTGTGCTCCCTTGTCCCCGGTATCGCTCTGGGGACCGTGCTTTTCCTTCCCATTTCCCTGTGGTAAAACACATTTTTCTTGCCTGGGTGCAGCTGGCTGTGATTTCAGCTAGCCTTTCAGCTATATTCACCCTCCTGCCTTTCTGCAGATATTTCATCAGCAGTGATTTCGTATTTATTTCCCTATCACTAACGAAGACGCTGGGGAGCGGCTCTGTGTGGCTCTCCAAGAAGCTCCAACAGCAGCTTTGCATCTGAGGATGTATCTGTTTTCTTTCCCCACCCTGCCACTCTATGCCAACATTGTCCCAGTATGGCAAGGCGTACCAAACATGAAGCGAGGCACAGGCTCCTCAGCCGGCTCTGTTAGGGTTGATGACTTTAAGCTATTGTAAAATGTGAATCTCTAGTGGAGTTACTGCACGTTGTCCTTGACCGCTCGTGAATGGACAACACTTACTCCATCATTCTCAGCTTGGACTTGGACTTAACATATGTGTGAAGCAAATCAGGCCTGACCTTTTCTTTGATTTCTAGAGAAAAACAAGGAGAAATGGTGAAGGTCAGCTGGACTGCTCAGCCTCCCCGAGCGCCTGGCATGAACACTTCCTTCCTTCAGGGCCGGGGCCACACATGTGGCGAAGTAAGCAAACCAGAGCTTGGACTTTAGTGAAGGAATACAGCACATCCACCCCAGGCCTTCCAAAACAGCGTGAGCCTGAGCTCTGAAAACGGATGAACTGGTCCTGTTTGGAGGGAAGGACCCTGATTCCCCTTGCAGGCAGGGGATGGCGGCTTTCACAGAATCACAGAATCACAGAATCGCAGAATCGCAGAATCACCGAATCACAGAATCACAGAATCACAGAATGGTAGGGGTTGGAAGGGACCTCTGGGGGTCATCTAGTCCAACCCTCCTGCCAAAACAGAGTCACCTACAGCAGGCAGCGAGTTTTGGGCTGTGCAGCCGTGCCAGCCTGCAGCCACAGGGCAGGAGAGTGAACAGTTCTACGGGAGCCATCAGCATCTCCCATGCTCTCCCTGAGCTGGAGTTAGAAGTCGTGAAACTTAAATTCACTTTAGGCTTTATTTTGTGCTTGGAATTGCCAGTGTTTTCTTCTGAACCACGTAGGCTTCCCAACCACGGGACCTTCCCATCAGCATCGTTGCTTGCCCCGGCTCTCCGCGTTGCGCAGTGGGAGCAGATAGCAGCGAGGACATGGCGCTAACAGAAGGTGCCCTGGGGGCTGCAGCCCGCAGGTGGGTGTGTGCCTGCCTCTGACAGACCTCCCTCCCCGCTGCGATCCCTTGCCTCCATGAATATCAGGGGGCAGGATGCCTTTTTGGGAGCGGGTCAGGATCCAGGGTATGCCACCCTTGGTACCTACCAGCGATACTCAGATGATGAGGAAAGAGCATTTATCATTCCTGAGCCTTTTGTTTGAGGCAAATCGAGCGACGTGGCAATCACCCTCAAGGTGCCCAGGAACCATCCGCTGTCTCTCGTGTGCACATGATACCATGAAACTGTTTTGGAAAGCAAAAAAATAAAAAAAAAAGGAGAGTGTTTACATCTCTTGCTATCTTCACACCTTCTCGCTATCTCCACGCAGCGCGGCTACGGAGGCCTTTGATGTTTGCTGCTCGTGCAACAGCAGCTTTGGCAGTGCTTGCTTTTATAGCACCAATACAATATTAACTGCAGTGATTTAAGATAGCCTGTAAAGAAATCTTGCGCAACTGGTTAAGTCTAGAGATAAGGTTACTGTTGCTGTCTGACATTTTGTCCTAATGGGATCAAGGCCGTGGTCTGCAATCCTCCCTGCCTCTTCCTAAAACGTAGTTGGCAGCTTTAAGCAGTGTTTGTTCCTCAAGGACCCACAAAATCACCTTTTAAGAAGGGGAAAGACACAAATCATCATGAAGTTGTGGTTTCCAGTAGTTTCTGTATTTTTTTAAAGCCTTTCTGAGAACTGAAGAAAAACTAGGGTTTCAGCAGAAGTGTCCCTTGCTTCTTCAATAGTGTGGAAACCAGACAATGCTGAAAAATAATAATAATTTAAAAAAAATCACTCTAAACCATTACTTATATCACTGCTCAAATGCCAAACACATCAACTATGTTTTGTCTTCTCTGTCATTTCTGGATAAATGCCAGGATCATGAATATCAGAGCTATTAAGGCCGCTACAGCTTTGTTCGACGTAGGCCTGCCTGCCTCTGAAAATTAAGATCACCTTTAGGGGAAAAATGAAAAAAGAAATCTCTTAAAATCCACCAGAGAGGTTTCTCCCTATTTCAGTTGCAGCTGCGCCCTGGTACAGGAGAATCAGCGGAGAACTTGATTTCTCCAGGTGGTTTGCTGCGTGTGCAGAGCACGGTCACCGAGCAGAGCTGCGCAGCCCTCCCGGCTGCCCCGGGGCTGGCGGGGTGCAGGGGCACCGCGAGCGGTGGGGCAGGAGAAGGTGGCAGGGATGGGGTTTTTGCCAGCGGGGTTGCTGTGGCAGGAGGAGCCAGCCGTGCTGCCTGCAAACCACGCAGCCGCCAGCCAGCATCCTTCTCCTCAAGCTGCCTCTGTGCTTGTAAGTCACGTTTATTATTTATTTCAGTTATTCCTCCCTTACGAATCAAATAAAAAAGGTCAACAATGTTATTTCACCCCGTTTGCTTCCTCAATGTTGAAATTGTCCTCGCTGCAGCTTTCCTGGCCCGCAGTGATTGGCAGCGTGCAGAACAGCTACCTGACAGGTAGCCAAGAGCTTTCTCCTGGAGATTAGATGTGGTGTTGTCTGCTTTCCTCTGCTTTTTGTTTGTGGCATTTTTTTTTCTGTTTCTTTTCTTTTCCTGACAGGGTGGGGGACTGTTTTGTTCCCTTCTCCTCTTCTCCTTCTCCAAAGATGGGCTGAAACTTGACCTCCTGATTGTTCATCCCAGACACTCTCAGGAAAACTCTGAGTGGTAAATGAGGTTCCAAATGTGGGAAGAGATTACTGTATTTTTCTTTCCCTTTTTAAAACCTTGAATAGATGAAAATAGATGGTAATCGACAAACCTGTGGCTAGAGGAAAAATCCCTTTAACTCACATTTTACTTCAATTACATTCAGGACAAAGAAACACATTGCGCCATGTGCATGAATAGATGCTTTATTATTCAAAACAAGCTTCAAAGAGCATTACGTCCCCTATAGAAAATATGCAATCAGCGTTTAATTCAATGGTAGGATGCAAATTTAAATTCCCATAAGGGGAAGACTCTTAATGCCATTTAAATTGGTTGTAAATTACAGATAATACGCTTGAGACCCGAATACAGATTAGCAGAGTGTTGCGTTATGAATCCAGCCTTACTTTGAACTTACTGTGTATTTATTTATGGACAATAAGACAATGCAGGCTTGTTTACACCTATATTTTATTGTCATCCGACACAACACATATGCAGAAAAAAACCCATTTATTTTTTAATATCTAGAATCTGTTAGCTCCAGTTTGATGGGGACTGGTTGTGTGGAGATGCTCTTTGGTTGCAACCATATCAGTTCTCCTCTCTGTCCACTCCAGTGTTGCGTGTTTCTGCAGCTTTTGAACTACACAGAAATTAGCCCGGAGGAATCACCATTTTCCCTATTTTACCAACAGCGGAGGAAAATTCCTGGCTGCTTGGTGCAACCCATCAGTTCACACGTGCTTGGGCACCCAGCCCCTTGCTGGGCTCGGGGGCTGCCGCTGTCGTTGCTGGGGTCAGTACCTTGGTGGTTTCGCTATGGCGAGTCTGGTGTGGCCATGGCTGCTGAGCGAGGCACCCGGGCTCTCGGCAAGAGTTCTCAGGGAATTTTTTGTTTCTGAAGAAAACACAGTTCTGTGGCTTCATGCTTTGTGCACCAAAATAATCCTTAAAAACACTTGAAGACCAGGATGTTTATAAATGAGCTGCGTGTCTCACATGGCTCCACGTCTGTTTGCTGTTACTTTCTGCAGCATACTTCTTGCCCATTCTTCTATTGTATTTGTAGAAGACAATAGCTTGTAGAACCAAGATTTTTTTTTTTTTTTTTTTTTTTTTTT
>Ga0065711_1008142_pt1 | contig 18447 bp, 10 predicted proteins | sample Hoacrofraction12_FD_59098 | JGI IMG/M metagenome (GOLD analysis project Ga0065711, IMG submission 59098) | Hoatzin crop microbial communities from Cojedes, Venezuela - Epithelial fraction 12 v2 (version 2) | ecosystem: Host-associated > Birds > Digestive system > Esophagus > Crop | place...
CTGCTCGCTGCGGGGGGGTTGGACTAGATGACCTCTAGGGGTCCCTTCCAACCCAAAACTTTCTATGATTCTATGATATCAGGACACACTTCCATCCAGCCTAGGTAAAATAGGTAATTCAAGGCAGCTTGAATATCTCTTCTCAGAGATTTTCAGCAGTTGTTCTGTTTTAAAACTTGATGATCTTCGTAGTTATTTGGAGATGTATGTACAGTACCTGCTGCCCTGTTACTGAATGGTGAAGCTGACATTTAGTATCGGCAGCGCTATCTGCTTCAGCGTGGTGTTCCTTGGCCTAATTTCTAGGCAAGAAAGTACTCTTTGTAGTCAAAAAGGGACACTGAAACAGATGAAGTGTTCTGATACAGTAACTCTTGCGCTCCAAAGTTATGAGGAACCTTTGATCAGTCATCTGCATGATTGTCTTAACATGACGAAGGCTGATAATGTAAATGGAGATTTCAAGCTTGACCTGATTCATAAATAGGATAAGTAAAAATGATGAACATGATAGAGTTATTTGCCGCAGCTGCTGGCAGGGCTGGATTGATTTGAATTTCTGCTGAGAAAGCGTTGAGACCACTGGGAAGGACATCCCTGAGTTTATTAACGAGAGTGCCAAGGAAAGAGGAGCACTGGGAGCGGAACGAGATGCGAGGGGTGGGTAGATGGTGTTGGGCTGACTGGGCTCTGAATGCTTCGTCTAATAGTGAGGTCTTCTGCAATAATTTGGTTTGCTTGTAGCAAAAATAGTTCGATGAATATAATAATTTTTCTTGGATGATGTGTCCCTGATAGCTGACGCTGTAGTTGATGCATCTTCGTATCTGTTTCTTTTTTTGCATGGTACTGCGGGCTCAGGATTGTTGTTGGTGAAGTATTTTCAGGAAAAAAATTTGAGTGTGGGCACTTAGACAAGTACTGATCTATTAATAGAGACTACTGTTTGGGTTATTTGTGTGTTCTGGCAAAATTTCCATTGGCAAAGGATTCTGTGGTCCATGGCAGGAGTTTGTCTCAAACCCAGACATTGTGAAATGCTCATCAGTGATGCAGGATCCATGCTTTGGAAATCTCTTCTCCAGCGTCTCAGTTGCATACCTGAACATAGAACTCAAACAGGTTTTCCTTTTCTTGTCTTAAGATTTCACCTACGTGTAACTGCATCGTAGTTTAAATTGGGTCTGAAAGATTTGACATCACAGAAGTTCATGGCTGTGAACTTGCCTGGAGGAGATCTTGCCTGCTCGCTCTTGGTACAGATGAAGAAGGAGCATCTCAGCAGGGATAGCTGTGCTGAGTAGGACAGAGAGTGCTGTCTTGAATTCCTACAGATACACATCTACTTTGCATGATTCTGCGCTTTTCCATTTCTTTTGACTCCACACCCAGTTCTGTTTTCATCCTGTCTTGATTACTCTGTTTTCCATGTAGAGCAGATACTCCGCTGATCCACTCAACTGAAGACTCCTGCATTATCAACCAGATTTCCTTCAGCCATATAGACAGCACGTCTCTAATGTTCCTTTGAAAACAAGATTTAGTTAGAGGGGGAGAAGTGTTTTTCCATGATAGACACAAGGTCCAGACCTTTTGTCCTGATGGGCATGGGTGCCAGTGCCCCTGGTGATCTGCCAGCCTTTGAAAATCAGCTCCATGTTCTGATGGCACCTGGTAGCTGACATCTAGGTCTGTGTCTATGGGATGTTGCAAGTGAAAAGGTTTATTTTTTCACAACTACAACAGCGTAGAATATGAAAACATATATATATTTTTACAGTATGTATATAGAAATATATATATTACATGTGTGTATAAATATAATATGTAATATATATAAAAATATATGTGTAAACAATGTATAGTGGTGCTTTCTTGCATTGACAAGTTAAAGTAGCAACGGGGGAGAACTGCCTGAAATAGAGCAGCACTAAATCAAATTGATTTTTGTCATTTCCTACCCATTATAAGCCCAATTTAACCCCCTCAGTTCCAGCCTTTGCTCTGAACCAACCGCCTGAGCGCTGGACCCCCAGTGAGCAAGTTCTGGGCGAGAGTTAATTATTGCAGCTCACTTAGGTACAAGCATGAGAGGCTTTGGAGACAGAGGCAAACATACCCTGAAAACCTTACAAACAGAAAGCCCCGAAGGATTTGGCTTTCTGGTTTATTGGTTCTGCTGTAACTGGCTGTATTTTTATAAAAATAGCATCTCCTGTTGTCAATTTGCAAAGGAAAAGACGGCCCAGTTCTGGCTTGGAGTACAGGGTATGCTGGCTTTTGGCTGTCTGCTCACATCTGGGTGGGGGCTCAGTACGTGTCGCTTGATTGTTTTTGTGATCATTAATTTTCCTGTATTCTCAGTCTGTGCTTTAAATAACACAGTTATGTATCTGTCTTGACATTAACCTCGTACAGGCACGTGCCCGCAGGGTTGCAGTGTGTTTGCTCTGTAAGTATTCATCCCTGTCCATATATCTCACCTACCAACTCTGCTTTCCTTAACCTGTGAAGAATTAAAGCACCTAATGGCTGGAAGCTTTGGCAACGTGAATTAAAAGCCTTTTATAAATCAGTATTCAGTAGTCTTCAGTGCACTGTGTAAAGGTAAATAGCTGCTGCGTCTCCCCCTCCTGCTGCTTCATGGCTATGTCCTTGTGCTAAATCCTCAGTAAACCTCCTCCTTATTGTGTTTCCACTGTAAATCCTGCAGGTTGTAACGGGCTCCTAAATCTTGCAATTTGATACAGAAAATATCTTCTAGGTTTATTTGTTTGTTACTTTTAAGAGAGTCATTTGTATTTGACCAGCTTTGCACAGCTCCCTATATATACCTTTTTTCATTCTTTTCACAGCCCCCTGTGTGTGTGTATATATATATATATTTCTTTAATTCTAAAAAGCTTGTCCCATGCTAGGTAAAATTCCTCAACCTCTTGTGAAGTAATGCCTCGTTTTTATCGGAGGCTCAGGATTTAAATGCACAGTCAGCGTACCCTGCAGCTTAATGCCCAGCTGCAGAGGCATTGCAAGAACTACTCCCCTTTCTGCTCCTCGCTTGGATGGCGCGTGAGATCATCTGATTGTCTTCAGCTTCTCCTGTGTCTGAGCCAACCTGGTGTTGGTGAATACTGCAGCCCCGGCTCAGCTGATGTGTGCTGATTTGCAAGGCTGAGGTTTGCTTGGTGCTTCAACTTTGGGAGGGAAATGTTACTGCATCCACGTTTCTATAGGCATCTCGATTACAGCGCCATTTATTATGTTTTTTCCTCCCCATCTCTTTTTAGGACTGCTGCTTTTTCTGGGACTTTTTAAAAAAAAAAACCCAACCAAAAATAGTGAATTTTTACTGACTCAAAAATCAGAGCAGTGTCTGGAGCTGGGAGGGCCTGTTACAAACGCTGTGCAGCGCTGCTGCTGGGAACAGCCTCCCATAGCAACCTTCAGCTCGAAAGCTAAAAATCACATCAGCCCATATGACAGCTTTATTACTGGATTGGCATGTGAACCCTTTGGAAGCAGCCTAGGTGGCAGCGAAAAAGTTCCCCTAGATTCTGTCTTTAGTTTGGGGATTTTATTTTATATTTTGGGGGTTTTTTTTATTGCTTTGAGTTTTGGTTTTGTTGGTTTTGGGTGTTTTTTGTTTTGTTTTTTTTAATTTTCTTTCTCAGATAGAATAAATGTTAGAAAAGTGGGAGACACTGTTCTAGGTAAGGTAGAAGACTTCTGCCATGAGGTGTGACACCTGATCGTGATTGTCACTGCAGCAATTTCAAGTCTTCCACTGCTACACATGGACAAGATGAAGCCCTTGCTGGAAAGCCATGGCATTAGTGCAGTTGGGCTCAGGGCCTGCTTTATGGGAGTTGTATTTACTGTGGTAGTGCTGAGGAGCTCCAAATGGTTAGGGTCCTTCTCACCCAAGGACTGAGCAAGTGGGTGGCAAGAGCTTGAAGGGTATGCGTTTGCCATCAGTACAACATCCGTCCGGTAGTTAGCAGGTAGCTTCTGAAGACATGAAGATGGATGGTGCAGCATCCTTTGTGTGGTATCTTGGGCTTTTGCCTGCCATCCTTGGGTAGCAGGTGCTGTGCAGGTGGTCAGTCGAGGGATCTGGCACTGTAGGTCAAGGTCTATCTAAACCAATTGTCGGTGAGGCTGTGCAGTAGCTGTTCTGCTCTCACCATCCCTAAGGAGATTTGAAGTGGCAAAATGAGTGTTTTCTTGTGTTAGGAGGTTATAATTTCATCAGCCTGGGCTGATGAGCTTGGCCCCAGGTGAGGGCCGAATTTTCCTAGAGCAGCATCTCCCTTTGCTGTCATGGTGGAGGTTATTCTGGCCCTGATCCATCAGCACTCGACATAAATCAAGACAGTGCTGACAAGCGTGTTGTTCCTGTTGTCCAGCCTCTCTGCCCACTTGTGTTACACCTTTGCGCTTGTTATTGGCTTGCTTCCTCAAAGCTGCTGTTGGTGAAGGGAGGCCTTGAGGGGTGGATGAAGGTCCTGGAGAACTGAGGGGGACTCCTGAGACCAGTTGTGGTACCAAACCAGGCCTTCCAGATCCAGTCTGAGATAATGCTGGTGATAGGAGAGTTTGTCTCCTGGGCTTTTTGTAGAGCTGGACATTACTGATCTGATGGACTCTTCTTCCCCACCAGAAGATCAATTGCAAAATAGCTGCTTGCAGTTTTCATCCACCCGTGGTGGACGTGTGTGGCTCACTGAGCTGGTGGCTGCTGGGGCTTCTCTGGCTGCAGGGGCAGAACAGATGAAAGGCCTTGTTCTGTTGATGATACCAACTTCCATGATCTCCCTTGATCATATTTCACTGGTGCAGAGATAGTCCTGTCCACACATGTGAGCCACCAAGTCCCTGGGAGGAGCAGCATCCCTGCTGCTTGCTACTGGAGCTCTGAATTTCTCTTTCCAAGCTCTTCTGGGGAGGAAGAAAGCTCGGCGAGTTATTTTTGGGTGAGGAGAGGGGGTGGCTTTCTGTGCCGACTGTAAGCAAGGAGACAGCCGGTCTCAGACCCTGGGAAAGCTATGGTGATAGAGAAGAGGTTTTGGAGCTCGCGTGAGGAGCTGCCACGCTTTATCTGTGGCTCCCTCAAAAGCTTTTCAAGCTTTTCTAACAGGCTTTGTGAGTGTCTCTCTTTAAATCTTGTTCCTCTCCTTCCTTTTGCACTTTATAAAGGAGCGAGAAGTGACTCATTACACAGCCTACAAGGAAACTTTAATGAATAAACGCATTTAAGAAAAAGAAGAAAAAGAAAAAAAGAAAACAGAGTTCTCCTGTCTGGGGCAGAGTAATGCTTTTGCTGTCTTGAACTCAGAAAGAATAGGTTAGGCTGCTTCTTTTTATTAGCTTTTAATTAAATGAGTTACTTTAGTGCTGTTGTTAAGACTAATAGGGCTTTGTTGGGACTAGAGATGTGGGTTTGAGTTGGTTTTTTTGTGTTTATTTGGGTTTAATTTGCTTGAAACATGAAAATTTGCAAATCTCCCAGCTATTTCCCTCCTTTTCCCTTCAAACCTCTTTGATGCTGGCAGCATCCCACGGGGAGGAGGAGCAGCTCGGTGCCCCGTGGTGCTTTCTGGGCATCCTTGGCACTCATCTGTGCAAAGCGGTGTCTTCTGAGGCACCTTTGGTGTCTCTGAGGTTGATGGGATCCTCTTGCCTTGCAGAGAAGCTGTGCTTTTCTGCCAAGTCCCTGAAATAAATATGTTTATTTAGCTTTCTCCCTCTGCTGCTTTGATGGAAGGGAACCTTGGTGACGCTTTTCACTTTTTTTTTCAGTAATAAAGTAACCACATATACCTGCCATTTTAAAGCAGATCTTATGCATCCCCTTTCTTGCTTCTGCATCTTCGTTTCTGGGAGGATATCTCAGCTCAGGACTCCTGAACAGAGGGGGATGACAGTGTGCATATATATCTGTATAATTTATAAATTAATTATATCTATCTATATAATTCATGCAACACATAGATTTTGCGGTACGTAGCAGCAATAGGGTCGGTAAGCTGAGGCCGGTGGTCATAACTGGGAATTGCGCTTGGTTTTATTTAAAGGTGGATCTTTGTTTTGAAGGTTCTTTTTGAATTCAGAAGCTCGTTAGTGCTCTGCTGCTTCTCCATAAGCTCCAAGTCTCTTCTCTTTGTTTAAATACAAGAAAGCAATGTTTTCAAAGGGAGGGAAGAGGGTGAGAAAGAAGTGTGGGTGCTCCTCTGAGATCGAGCCGATCCATTTTTATCTTGTTATATATCATTTTTACTTAATGCTGTTATATTATTTCAGCTGTGCTTGGTTTTCAGATTCGATGCAGATATGAAGTTGCTATAACAACATGATGATTCATATAATGCTAGCAACAGTCTGCTGGGATTTATTTTTCTGTCATGACGACTTAGATGTTTTTGGTGGGGATTTCTGTCTATTTTCAGACAGGCAGCGCCATTAGCTCTCTGCAGTGATTTGCTTTGGATTACCTGGACTCAAGGTAGTAGTGCCTGTACTTGTGTAACACACCCAACGATCTCAAAGAGCTTTACAAAGGTCAGTACTGTTGTGCCAGACTGAGGAGGGAAGATGAAGGCACGGGGACGCAGGGCTGGCCTGAGCACCTTCAGTGTGTCAGGCGTGCAATGACAGCATCTGGCACCGTGTACCTGTACTTAGGTTGTTCTCCATCACATTCCTTCTGTCGGGATAGGGCCAATTGATAAACTGATTGGTTCTGAGATACTCCTAATCCATGCCCTTTACAAAATAGAGAGGCACAAGTTAAGAATTTCTCCTGGAAACATATTGTCAACATCATAGAATCATAGAATGGTTTCCGTTGGAAGGGACCTCAAAGATCATCTCATTCCAACCCACCTGCCGTGGGCAGGAACACCTTCCACTAGACCAGGTTGCTCAAAGTCCCATCCCACCTGGCCTTGAACGCTTCCAGGGAGGGAGCATCCACAGCTTCTCTGGGCAACCTGGTCCAGTTCCTCACCACCCTCAGAGTAAAGAATTTCTTTCTTATGTCTAATCTAGATCTCCCCTCTTTCAGTTTAAAGCCATTACCCGTTGTCTTGTCACTCCATGCCCTGGTTGAAAGTCCCTCCAGCTTTCTTGCACACCCCTTCAGGTACTGAAAGGCCACAATAAGGTCCCCTCGGAGCCTTCTCTTCAGGCTGAACAAGCTCAACTCTCTCAGCCTCTCCTCACAGCAGAGGTGTTCCAGCCCTCAGATCATTTTTGTGGCCTCCTCTGGACCCACTTGCAACAGGTCCACATCTTTCCTGTGCCGGGAGCTGCTTTGCCACTTAAAGGTGCTCGGAAGTCACTGGGGAGTTATGGGTTAGATCCAGAGGATCGGATTAATAAAGTTGTTCCTTTTTTTTAATATTTTATTTTTTGAATTGCAGTCTGCGATAATAAAATTGCTTTTTTTGGCATCTTTTAATAGAAAAAAAAATTCCTGGAATTAGGGATGACTGATTTTTCTGTAGAAGATTGCAGATTATACAGAAATACCTACTTCATGCCGATTATAAACTGTTTTTCCTTTGCAAAGAGCAGTCGTGATGGGAAATGTTTCAAGGTACCTTCAGACACTTTGTCAGCTTCTCAGTTCAAATCTGAAGCTTAAGCAGTGGAAATAAGTGCCTTCAGTGTCCTGAAGCCTCATGCTGAGACAGCTCTCGCCTCTTCTCTCTCCTTTCTGCCCTGATGTGGAGAATTTCAGAGAACACATGTGCAAATGGAGCAATGTGCTCTGACACCGTGCTTGGAATTTCGGATTTTTCCAGTCTTAAAGATGAGATCATTATTTTTTTTTGAAAGGAAGCTTTATGTTTTCCTGCTAACAAATCTAGGATTACTTGATGGGTGGTTTTCTTGTGTGTTTTTTGTTTTGTTTTGTTTTTTTTCCCCCGTATAGAGCTGTAGCAGGGCTCGATGCCTTGTGGAAAAATGCCATTCCTCCTTGCGAAGTCCTGTGCTGATCTGAAAAGTGTCTGAAGGTGGCAATGTGTTTTTGCCCAGCCTGCCTGTTGAGCTGTGTCTCTTTACGTTGCCTGGCAGCTGGAATGCAGTTGATCTTGTAAAAAGTTCTGGGCTTTCTGTCCTGCTTAATTGTGTTAAATTGCATTTGCATCCTAAAGAGAGTGACTGAGAGAGGATGTTAAAGCCTTATATGCATTTTTAAATTCATAAATGCTGTCAGTGGCATCTAAAGCATCAGATAACTGATTCTAAAGGCCTTGTTGAAATGCACTGGTGTCTGTATGTCTTTGAGAATTGTTTTCCCCTGCACCCAGTCTCCAGATCCTACACGTGTTGCTGTCACCTGTATTAGGGGTAGGGAGGAATCACAACTGAGAACGCAGCCAGTGTTGGATGTGTGCCATGGGGACTGTAATATCTATACACCGTCAAGTGAATTTTGCAGTTTTACAGGGGGTCACATTCTGACACCTGGCATTGTTGCTGTGGTAGGATTCTTGCTGCAGAGCACGAAGGTGTTTTGAGATCTGTCCTCCTGCATCAGAGTAAACATCTTCTGGTGCCTCTGTACGTGCCTTACCAATCCCCACTTGTTTTAAAACTATTGGGTATTTAGGCACCACAATAAGAATGTGGTAAAACTGGAGGCAATGGAAAATATATGCCAGCGAATTATAACTTTTCCTAGAGCTGTGTTCCATAAATTTAAAGCTCATGAAGCAGGCAAGCCAGCGTAGTATTTGAGATACTGCATGCATCACTAAGGGATGTTGCCATCAGGCATAATTTTTATCCCTTGACCATGTTGATCGTTCTGACCTGATCCTACATAGCCTCTTCCATGCAGCAAATTGCAGACTTCTCACATGATCTCCTCTGTGCATGGGATGAGGACCTTCATGTTTGGCTTGGTGGCTCCTTGGATGCTGCGATGGAATGAAGGAAACCTCCTTCTGTTCGTTACAGCCAGGAGAGTCCTGCAATTTTAGCTTCTGGTTATTGGTACTGTTGCTGCTTCTTGTTTTGTCTGTGTTTTCTCATGGGCACGTTACAGAGCTGTGCCGGTGGCCTGGGACAGAAGACAGTGTCTCACCCAGCTATTTGCATGCACATGTACCTTTCTCTGATGGGTAGAAGATGACTCTCCGTCTGAGTCATGCAATTCCTTTTTCCTTCTATAGGCTGGTGAAATCAATTGAGGGAGAGGGAGGGAAGACATGGAAATTGTCTCCATATTTCAGGAGAAGAAGCAACCACTCCTCCATAGTGGCTATTTTAGCAGCAGTTTGCATCTCAGTTTCAACCCCAAAATACACATCAAGTGCAGGCAGCTGTGTTTGCTGAGCCAGAAGATGTCTGAGATGGTGTGAGTTTTCTTTCTGTGGTCCTGATAGTGTGAGGAGCCATGGAGGAATTGTCAACCACATGGATGAGGGAGGTAATGTGGAAAAAAAAGTCAGTTGGGGTTTGCAGCAAGAGCTTGGAAACGACTTGGCTTGCCATATTGGTGCCTGGCTGTCGAACAGGGTTTTCACAATGGTGCACTGCCTGCCTGAGGTCTGTGGGTCAGTGTCTGTCCTGATGCTCCCTATTGTAGAGCTGCTCATCTCAGATGGACTTGCAGAGTCCTAAGGCTTGATGTAGCATGGATATCAGGGTTTTGCTGTGGTGTGGTAATGCAGTATTACATCTTTGCCCAAAACTTCTCTGTAGGTTTAGCAGTTGATGTGCATGGTGGGTGGAGATGCATTCACAGGTATTTCCCAGAAGCTCTTTCTACTTAGGAATGCCCAACCTTGTGAAATGTCATGGTATTGTAGCCCCTGAACTCTGTGTGTGCTCCCACCTGCTGCTTGGGGGTTTTACTGAGGTGGTTTTGATTTTCTCCTGGCTTCTAGTTTTAATTGTCTCGTGTCAGTGTGGTGGCAAAGCCAGAACATGCATGAGACCTTCAGCAATAGTTTTTGAGAAAACACTTGTGGCTGCCTTTTGCCATTCCAAAATACTGGAAAACCAGTCTTGTCCTGGTCCTCCCATGTCCATTTGTATTGGAGGATGACTGTCGCCCCTGTGCATGGAGGAGATAGTGCTCTAAAGGCAGCCTTGTTGTGTCTCAAGCAGGAGCTGGTCTGCTGGAACAGGCATGGTGGTGGAGCTGGGACCCTGCTTTGAAGTCTGGTGGCAGCAGAGCGTTGGTCTTGCTGCTGCAAATGCAGCTTCCCATTAGCTCTTTCAGCTGTTGGGAGTCTCTTGACGTGACCACGGAAGCTTCTGCATGATGAATTTCAGGGAGTGAGGCGAGGCCGGGTGTACATTTTAATTTTAGTTCTGCATGACGGAAGATGCTTGTGAGCCCATCATATTAATTTCAAAAGCTCTTTGGTATTGTGGTTATTTTGCTGGAAAAATATAGTGAGTCGACTGGGGAATAAGCAAGCAAAGCAGAAAATTGGGGAACTGTAAAGCGAACCATACAGACATAAGTTAGCCTGCACAGCCTGTCAGTAACCACCTGAATGTCTTCCTTGACCCTGTTCCTACCCCTAGGAAAGAGGTTCTGACCCTGGAGGAGCTTTTCATCCTCAATCTTTTGGACTGTAGTTACTGGATTGGAAAGACTCCAGTTGTCCAGCTCTCTAGCTCAGCCATCTTCCACTGGTCCCATCTGCTAATTCATCCTCCAGGAGAAACAGAATTGATGTCATGCCAGCAGGAACTGTCGTAAGCTATTTTCATGTCTAGTGCCTGGGCAGGGCACAGGGGAAGGCACGGAGAATTCCCAGAAAGGCAGTGGAATAATGGGAGGTGATGGGTCCAGATGGAGCAGAGACATCTTCAGAAAAGGGCCCATCTTCATCTCCTCTGGTTTCCATGCAACTGAGCTTTGACAGCATTAAAACTTGAGGTAACCTCCTTGTGGAAGCCTACGCTCGCTCAAAAGGAGGAGCTGGTTGCAATCCATTTACGCTATATCGAGCTTGAGGAACGTGGCATCGGTGTAGACGGTTCCTGCAGCGCATGTAGGACCACTCACGAAGACGCGAGGTGGCCCAGCAGCGAGAATGTGAACGTTGGAGTGAGGAAGCCTGGGTTGGTTTCTCCACATCAAAAGTGTTGGTAATAGAGGTGTACAGGGCAGTGTCTTTGGCTGTGGATTTGTCTTGGTGCTGTCCTGGTTTCTACCCCAGAGACTCTTTAGGTTTTGGGAATATGGTGTACATCTTGGTTACGTTGCAGCTGGGGGACATTCCTGGAGAACCCACCAGACAAACTCCTCTAGATAGCAGCTGTATTGGGCATGGTACAAGTGAGATGCCGTTGGTGCCTCCATCTCATGACTTCTGTTGATCTTTTTAAATAAATACTGTGTTCATGTGCTTGGATGGCATTTTCCATTCAAAAACGGAGGGAAGGAATGAACGTGTCACTCACACCCAAGGTGCTGGGCACATAACTCAGGAGAATTACTCATAAAACTGCAACCTCATTATCCAGCTAGGAAGGATTTCTTCCACCAATTTCCTCAGCCTAGCTACAATCCTGAAATTAATCTCACCTAAACAGTCAATAGCTGAATGTTTCAGACAAAGAAGAAAAAAGAAAGAAGGAAAAAAAAAACAAAGCCCAAAGTATAATACTTAAGTGGGTTCATTTGTTCTGGGTTTTAGAAAAGGATGTCTCCTTCCCAATTCCAAGCAGATGATGGAGTGCATCCCCTGGAAGCTGGAGGATGGATTACCGTTGATGTTGTCATCGTAGCTTGTATCAGCAGATAGGAGTTGAAATCCACTACGATGTTGTTGTTCCCGTTAGAGCTGCTCTTCCTCCTGCTGTCTGAAGCTTCAGAATGCAGTTCTTCCAGCCTTCCTGTCTTGCTTGGTGAATCTTCACACGTTTCCATCTGCCATCTCCCGCACCATGTTCCCTGCTCCCAATCCTTGGCCATCGTGACCAACGGCTGACGTTGCCCTTGGGCACGCTCGTCCTGGCTGAACAACAGGATGCTTTTCACAACGTTTGCTTTCCAGATGGATCTTCCCTCTCCGAGTCTGCTGTTTTGATCTGCTGGGGAAAACACGGGTGCCCTGGGGTTTGTTTTGCATGTGCAAGCGTAGGTGGAGCAGATTGGAGAAGACTCAGAGCACCTGGATGACTGGTGAGCTGGGTAGCTGAAGTGGTTTTCCCCGCTGTAAACACCTCAGGAGGAGGGGACAGCTTACCCTTTTGGGTAGCAGATGATATCTGGAGTTGCTGTGCCCTTGTAGGCACTGTGGGCATGAGCTGATTTTTGGATCTTCTTGCTTGGGAGTGCTCGTGTGAGGCTTCAGGCTCTCTTAAGTGCATGCTCCTGTATTTCTTTCTCCTGATGAGGAATCACCTGGGTTTTAGCTGCTCTTAGCACTGCTTTGCAGTAAGTGGGGATGTTGAGCATGTGAGGGTTGAAATCTAGACCAAAGTGCTCTCTCACTGATGTTGAGATTCAGAAACCCTGGGGTCCCTTACGTGCTTGTCATCAGACTCTTCCTAAATTTCTCTTCCTGGAGCAGAGGAGGCTGGCAGCTGAAGTCACGAATTCCCAGCTCTCAGCCCCTACTGCTCCTTTCTGTCCTAAAGAAAGCAAGCGAAGTAAAGGTGCTTTGGGATGCCCAGCAGAAAAAGCATCCTTGTAACCAGAGCGGTGATGGCATTGCTTAACAAGGAGATGGACCTAGGATGTCCTAGGCAAACTAGCAGGCTGCACATTGCCTTGTCCTGCCTATTAATCTTTAAAAAGCTGATAACATTTCTTCTGTCAGCTGCTAGCTGTGGTTGGAGCCTTTATAAAAGTTTCCATTTTCCCCTTGGGCCAGTTTTGCCTTGCCAGGAGGACATGAGAGTGCTGCTGGTGATGTCCAGGTGGAGGATGATGAAGGATGAGGTGGTGTACCCAGATTACCGCTCATCTGCTAATGAAGATCATGGTAAACAAGAGAAGATGGCGATGGGAAGGATTGAGCTGAGTTGCCTGGTGGTGATTTTCATAGGTTAAACGGGCAGGTGGTTGGGAATTACATCCTCTAGCTGTAACGACTCAGCAAGATCAATATTTACAAAAACACCTCGCACAATTTGATCCAAATCCTTGATTAAACCTCTAGGCTGGTTGTCCCTAGCCTGCTCGGTAACGCATGTATTTGTTGTGCTACCTTTTGATATTTCTCTCAGCCGGCAACAAGAAGCTGCTGATACAAGAGGGGAAAGTCTGCTGTCACAGCGTGTAATTGGCTTGGTACATTTGCGCAGAGGTCACCGAAGGCTGGGACTGCTGCTCTGGGCAGATACAAATCATTGCTGCAATTTTATCTCTGAATTTTTCTGGCTTGGAAAATTACATCCATTTTTTTTTTTTTTTAGTGAGCTTTGTGTATTGAGCATACATATATGAAATACAGAGTATTTACATAGGAATTGTTTAGTAACACCTTGAAAATAATATTGTATTCCACATATTGTGACCAAAGCAGTATAGGAGCTTAACCCTGTAACCAAAGAAGGGCTTGCTTGTTGGTGTTAATTGAACAAAGCGAGTAGGTGAATTAATTAAAAGGCCTTTTGTGATAACAGACTGATGAATGGACACTGCCTTCTCTTTGTAATGGAGTAAATTAGGAAATACTGCATACTTAATAACTGTTGCAAGGTAGATGGATATGTTAAGGAATCTACAATTCATCTGGCTACTGCTCATGTTATGTTATCCGAGCGTCTGCGGGTAAGACCAAAGAGCTTGAGGGTGCAGCTCTGGGTTGCATCTCAAAAGCTGGACGGTGGATGCAGGCCCTGCTTCTCAGGGTTGCACCAGCATTTTTTCCTCCCAGGGGAATTAGGTGCCTTTCACAGCCATGAGAGGTTGCACTTCTAGAAGGATAGTCCTCAGAATAAAGCTAAAAATGGAAGTTCTTGCAAGTAGAGGTGTGTGTATGCAAGCACAGAAGATAAACAACCTGCTGGTGAGAAATGTGGAGATCTTGATTGAGCGGGGCTCTTCGTGTTCTCTCAAGTTTGACGTAAACTGAAATGCTTAACTGGGTTGTGGCCAGAGTGTTCCTCCCATGACATGTTCAGGATCCTAAAAAAGGCAGGACAGTTAAATAAGTGATTCCCCTTTCCCATTTCAGGTTTTAATTTGTTATTTTTCACAGGTATCTTGCAACCAGTTATAACCCTGCTCTGCTAATCTGGAAATATTAAATCCCTTTAAAGCCCCATGTCCCCCTTTTTTTTTTTTTTTGGAAAAAAAAAAAAAAGAAGATGCTGTTCCTATACTGAGCAGTGGTGTTTTCAAGAATCAACAGTTGCTTTTTTACCTGTTCGTACAGCCCAGCTCAGAGACTGCAGGTTATTGCTGAGCACCGGAGGTCGTAACAGTGAGATAGTTTTCTTCCCAGTACTAACCAGTTGTCTTGCTTTTCCTTCCAGATTAGAAGACAGTCGTGTGTGACCAGGGGAGCAGGACTTAGGAAGCAATTGGGAAGAGCATTTCTGCAGGAGAGGGTCACCTGGAAGTGGAAGGATGGGGATCGGGCAGATATAAATAAAGTTTTGCCCTTGAGAAATGTTTTTTTTTTCCTTGGCTTTCATTTATAGAAGTTTCACCCACTTTTGGACTGAGCTGTGAAAAGGGAGAGCTGGTGTATGAAAGTTTTGAGCTCCTTCTCCAAAGCAAAGCCTTCCTGAGCATGCCTTTTATTCCTTCAAAGCTCTCCTCAAGCGACAACCCTGCCAGTAGTATTGTTTTAAGTGCCTGTGCTAATGTGATTAGAAATACCACTTATCTAACTCAATTAAAAAGCCACCTGTTTACCTACTCAAGCATAGCTGGTGGTCTGGCTAGTTGTTTTTTTTCACTCCCACATGCTTCATTTTTGTGCCAAACTAGGCTGTACACAACCGTCCTACAGAAAGCCGGTGAGCAGGGTTTGGTGATGTGTTGCTTTTTTGCGTGCTGATGTGATGGCGAGGCTGGCGAGGGAGTCCCTGTGCGTCATGCCTTAGTTTCACTCGTATGGAAAGCAACCTTATCCAAGAACTTTACTCACCATAAGAAAATGTATTCTTTACATCCATTCTAAATCTGCCCTCTTTTAGTTTAAAACCATTACCCCTTGTCCTGTTGCAACAAGTCTGAAAAGTCTATCCCCACATTCCCTGAAATCACCGAGAACCATATTGTTCTGTAGGTCTTCGGGTTTAACTTCATGGTCCTCGTCGTGGAAACTCTTGCCAGGGTAAGTAAAGCTTTGTGGGTCTCCTGTGCAGCATGAAAGGCAAGCAGAGGAGTGCTGGTGCCATGCAACACTTGTAGGATGTGCATGCAGCCCTTGGATGCTCACTGGTTGCCTCCCAGGGAACTTACTATCTGCTCTAGCAGCAGATCGACAAGCGGCAGCTTCATTCTCGGTCAGGACAGCAGAAGCCAAGCTCCATTGGCTTTTCCTGGGGCTATTTTGTTTTCCCTCCCGTCTGATTTACCTCCACTTGGAGGTGTAGGGAGCTGCTGTGGGTTTACATGACTGCTCCATGGTGTCCCTTGAGGCAGCAGCTCTGACTCATCACCTGCGAGGCTCGTGCATGAGGAGGGAGCAGAGCTTTGCGTTATTTTTATGTTACCTGCAGGAGAACCAGTGCTGAATCAGTGGGATGGGTGCCCTTTTTGATACAGGTGATGTTTCCCTAAATATCAGCGCTCGTTGCCTCTGGATCTCCTTGCAGCAGTACAGAGTAAAGAACATTAGTGGTGTTACTGCTGTCCTGAACAGTCCCCCAGCACCGCGTTTGACTGGAGAGAGAGAACATAAATTGTCCTCCTACAAGGATCCGAGCTGAAAACTGGAGAATTTGGCTTTTCTTACGAGCTAGTTGTGCCTTAAAACAAATTTCGCTGAGGGCGTCTTTTCTCAGCTTTACAGCTTTCCCTTTCAGTCTCTTGCTTTGATGTGCAGTTTCTTCTGTGTGGCAGAAAGGACCAGCTGCGTGGGAATGTGGCCTCTGGGAGCTGCCTAGACCAATGGGTCGGAAAGCTGTAGTCGACCAGGTGGTGGGGCAGATAGGTTTAGCAGCGCAGGGGGAAATAACTGTGGTGGCATCTCTGTAGCTCTGACCCGTCTTGCTCTTGCTGGACCTGGAGCCACAAGCCTGGTGCAGGGCATTATTTGGTGGTGTGAATTAAGAACGCCAAAAGTGATGAATATGAAAGTCCCTTCACACTTTAAGAGATGTGTTGATGGTGTCAGCCAAGCCAGGGTCAAGATATTTACCTCCCACCAGCTGCCATGATGGTCCCTGGCTGCACTGACAGCATGTTTGGCCCCTGTTGATTTGTTGCCCTGTCCAACTTCAGAACAGTTTCTGTGTTGTCTTCGTGCTCTTGGACACTAGCTGATCACCCTCTCCCCACTCTCTGTGTACCATGGGTCTGGTGCTCTGCCCACGTATAGGTTGCATGATGAGGAAAGTGGGTGGGAGTTGTTTGGGAAGGGTCACCGCGGCTGCAAGTTGGGCGTGAGATGGTTCATGAAAGCCTCGCTGTTTGGAAGCTCCATGTTGGTCTACTGGGAGCAAAGCTACAGAAGGACATCTCTTGCAGCAAAGGGACTATATGTCTGCTCGGGTTTGCTGTTTTTCACTTCCTGATACCCTTGAAGTCCAGGCAGCGGAGTTTTATTTTTATCCTTGATTCTCCCCCGCTAGGACCTGTGCTGAGTGAGTGCTGGTGAAGTCACTTTTGCTGGAAGGGGTGCACAGGGTGCAAACGTTGCATGCTCCCTGGCCTTCTTCATCCACGTGGCCAAGTATTTTTCAGGGGCTGCTGAGGTCCAGAGAGGCCACGCCATGCTAAATACGCCAGCAGGTCCTCCCTGGGGACATTATTCAACTGGCCTGACCCTTGCTTCAGCCATCCAGGTGAAGCAAGTAAGAGGTTGACTGGGACTAAGCCTGTGCCTGGATTCACGTCCAGGTGGAAGCGGTGAGCCTCAGATTTGGTGTTCAAACTTTTATTACATGACTTGGTGGTTTTCTTTCTTTTTGTCCCTGATTGATTTGTCATCTGTACTTTCAGGTAGAGGCATGGAGATTGGAAAAATTGTGTTTATATCAGTGCATAAAAACACATATGCATGCATACAACTATGTATAAACGATCATAGAATCATTAAGGTTAGAAAAGACTCTAAGATCATCAAGTCCCACCATCAACCCAACACCACCATGCCTGCTAAACCATGTCAAAAGACACCTTTGTTCGCTAAAGCAAAGAGTTGTAACGTCCATGCGTTGATGCCCTTATTGTGCCCAGGTCCTTGCTAGATCTTGTTCCATTTCCTCCTTAACCCTGTCCTTCTGGTCTTTACAAGTGTCGCCGCTGAACCTTGCAAATGCTCCCTTCCATGTGGATGCTAGTTTTGTCTTTAGGGGTGCTAAGAAATGGGCATGCTAGTTGTCCAAGGGCACGTATAATGGCTCAGAGCTAGTGATGTGGATTTGCTGGTGGACTTGGGTTGCTGTTGCTCCTCTCCAGCATGCTGCTCCATATCCTCATCCATCCTATGTGTGGTTCCTGGCTGTGGCATTGCTCCACGGGATGCAGAGTGTGTATGGAAGGGAAAAGGAGCCATTATACAACATCCTTATGTGGCTGTCCCATCTGTCAGCATGTGATGTGAATGGTGTGGTGACCCAAAAAAGCTTCTCCCTGGGTGGTGGGTTAATCTGGTACCTACCCACGCCTGCCTTCATCTGGATGTCCTGGCATTTAGCATTCAGTGTATCACCCGCCTTAGAGCAATGGGCAGTGTTGCTAGGTTGTTAGCATATTTAGTGTTTTCTCAAACCAGTTTCTTGGCCAGCGTTTCAGTACTGAGGTGGTTTCTGGCCAGATTTCACCCATGTGGTGGTCCCTGCTCAGAGAGCAGGGCTGGCTTCGCCTCCGCAAAGCCTGTGGCTCCCATCTCTTGCTGCTTTGTCCCTGCATCTCAATGCCTGCATTCCTGCAAGCGAACAAGATAACTGCCATGTCATTTTTGTAGCAAACTCTCCTCGAAGTGATAGCCGTGGGCAAAAGCGTTGTGATGTGGTGGGATTACTGATTCACTGGGCTGTCGTCCTAATCTCCTTAGCATTGAAAGAGTTGCCGCTCCAAGCTTCCTCGGTTGTCTGTCTTGAGAAAAGCCGCCTCCGAGTAACGCAGGATCTGCGCAAATTCCCCGGTCTTCCCCAGAGAAGTAGGAAGGTGTTCTCCTGCTTCAGCAACATGGTTTGGGTTTGGCAGAGCAGATCGTGCAACTAGAGGGAAAGCTTCCCATGCTTGGACACGAACAGAATCACAGAATGTTCGGGGTTGGAAGGGACCTCTGTGGGTCATCTAGTCCACCCCCCCTGCCGAAGCAGGGTCACCCAGAGCAGGCT
>Ga0065711_1038758_pt1 | contig 18445 bp, 11 predicted proteins | sample Hoacrofraction12_FD_59098 | JGI IMG/M metagenome (GOLD analysis project Ga0065711, IMG submission 59098) | Hoatzin crop microbial communities from Cojedes, Venezuela - Epithelial fraction 12 v2 (version 2) | ecosystem: Host-associated > Birds > Digestive system > Esophagus > Crop | place...
CCTCCCTGGGCAGCCTGTTCCAGTGCTCCGTCACCCTCAGAGGGAAGAAGTTCTTCCTCATGTTCAGACGGAACTTCCTGTGCTTCAGTTTGTGCCCATTGCCCCTTGTCCTGTCGCTGGGCACTGCTGAAAAGAGCTTGGCCCCATCCTCCTGACACCCACCCTTCAGATATTTGTAGGTATATATTAGGTCCCCTCTCAGCCTTCTCTTCTTCAGGCTGAACAAGCCCAGCTCCCTCAGCCTCTCCTCATAGAAGAGATGCTCCAGTCCCCTCACCACCCTCGTAGCCCTCCGCTGGACTCTCTCCAGCAGCTCCTCATCTTTCTTGAACTGGGGAGCCCAGAACTGGACAGAGTACTCCAGATGGGGCCTCAACGGGGCAGAGTAGAGGGGAAGGAGAACAGGTGCTTACTACCCAAAAGCCAGAGTATGGTGCACATCCACAAGCGTTTGCTGAAGAGAAGTGGTAAACGAGGAGGGCAGCGCATGGTTTCAGCTCGATCAAGCCACAGGCCAGGGTTATTTATAGCAATTCCCTGTAGGGTTTGTGGTGGGGGGGGGTGCTTGACAAGAATGTGGATCACAGAAAAGTGAGTAAGGTCGGGCTGTTATGGGAAGACAAACATGAAGGACCCTACAGGGAATTGCTATAAATAATCCACTGCCTGGCCTGTGGCTTGATCGAGCTGAAACCATGGGCTTCCCTCCTCATTTACCGCTTCTCTTCAGCTAACGCTAGTCGATGTGCACCATACTCCGGCTTTTGGGTAGTACGCACCCTCTCCAGCATTCTGCAAAATAACCTAGGTCTTAATTTTTAACATCCTGACATTCTTCTGCTTCACGCAAACAGTGGCTGTACCAGGCACGGCACAGGAATATTTTGCAGCCATCTTGGCCAAGGTAAAAGGCAAACAGCTGGTGCTGAAGCTCAGGCGTCTGGGTGGATAGAGGAACCAGGCATCTGGACAAGGGGTGGTGAACTGCTGTTAAAGGACAGCTACCCTGTCACGGCAGTCCTGGGCCCAGGTGCCCTGAGGACAGCCATTTTGCTGGGCTCCTGGTTGCCATAGCAACAGGGCCTCCTGGCCATAGAAGGCCTGATATGGCGGCAACAGGTGAGCTGTTACGTCCAGCTCAGGTAAATCTGACAATCGTGGATACCCTCAAGCTTTCAGGGACTCCCCAGATAATCTGGGAGAGTGTAAGCAGAGCTGAGTGCAGGAAGGCAATTATTTATTAGCAGTCTGAGGCCTTTGTGGGCTTACACCTGGGCAAGGTTCTGTGTGGCTGCTCGCACACCTCTGTGCTGTCTGAGGGCCTGAAGCCGCTCACAGGGCCGGCGCTCACCACGTGCTTTCGGCTCGGGTTGTGGTAGGAGTTGAAGTCACGTAGCTAAGGCACTGATTAGCACCCGGAGACCTGGCGACAGACTTCCAGGGGTGGAGGTCTGCACCCTGTGTTCTTGCTTAGGGCACACTGGACTAACACACCCACAGGGCCAGCCACCCCCTGGGAGTTCACAGACGCTCCAGCACAGCCTTTAAAATCCTAAACACATTTATTGACTCCCATGCACTGCAGTGGCAGTGGTAGATGCACTTACATTGGCAGGGTATGTATAGTGGTGTGTGTAATTATATTTATCTTGTGGTTCACTGTGCGAAATAGAAGAGAGCCTCAGCCAGCGGTGGGAAAGCTTAGTCAGATGAAGGCTGAGATTTCATTCTCTGCTGGGGTAGAAAGAGCTGTTATCACCTACGCAGTGAGTGAATTTGGCCCTTGGGTTTGATTCATCATGCTGCTACCTCAGTGCTGCTTTGCTGTAAAAGCAGGAGATGGTTCAAGTTATGACAATCAGAGAGCATTCCTTCCTACTGTGTTTTATTACAGTGCTTCCTGAGGTGTCTCCATGTGCTTGACCTTATGACTGAAAGTACAGCAATAAATAAGTTTCCATCAGATCTTCTCAAAGTTTGGTTTCCTTCAGAGGGGCAAGCTCATCAAACCTTACTACTGTCATACATATCTCAGATCCTGAAGCAAATGTACGCAGTTACAGGCAGACAGACGATGGCAACATTTTCTGTGGCTTCTGAAAAGAGCTCTTTAACAATTTAGATGGCTGGGTCTTTCCAGTGCTCGTTTGAAATTTTCTGGCTGGAATGAAAAAACAATACACAATATAATTGCTATCCATTAGATAAACGTGCGTTCTGGGATTAAAATAACTCATCCCTGGACTGAAATAGAGTTGTATTTTTATTTCTGAGTAACGCTTTTCATTTTTATGGTACCTGTGCATTTGTAGGAAATGAAAACTGAACTATTTACATTTTTTGAAGAATTTTTTTTTTCTTCTATGAACCTTAAAAAAAATAGTAATACATATGTTCAGTAATTGAATTTATCTAGTTTTCTTAGGCACTCCAAGCAAATTTTTAACCTTGTACTTTAAATTAAACAAGTAATTTATCACAAAGCTTTTCACTATAACTTAAAAAATCTTGAATAGCAGCATATCTTGTGTTACATTAAAAAATATAATTAAATCCCAATCATAACTGAATATACATGGGTTTTGTCCTCTGCACTCTAGTCTGTATGTCATACTGTGATGGAAATATAGGTTACAAGTTTTATAATTGCACACTGGCCAAATACATTGAAATAAAAAAAAATTCACTTGAATTAAAACAGGCAATAGAAAGCAAATTAAATGATAATTTTATTGGAATTGAGTCTCGAGTGTACATTTACAAAAATTTCCTCAGCTCAAGTAAGTAAATTTTCTCTGACAGAGATGTCTCCACCCTTTTCTACATTAGGAAAACTCAACTTACGCAGGCTTTATAAATTCCAGAAAACTTTTAAAAAATCATGTGCTTTCATGTAACCACAGTGGTGTTCCAGTAAGCCAAAAGCTTGCATTAACACTATTCAGACACAAAAACTTGACAAACCTATGCCTCAGTTTTCACATAAATCAGCTTAGAATCTGTCATATTACTGAAGTTTCCTAAGAATTCAGAAAATAAATTTAAAAAAACACCTGGTTTTATGATCTATTACAGTGTGACATGAAGAGAGATTGTTAAAAATGTGTAAGGAAAAACTAAGATTGCAACAACTACAATATTTATGGTCAGTAATTAGGGAGTTTTAAATTTTCATTAATTTTATAAAGTTTTGAGTTAATGTTCGATATCTTATGTACTAACATCTTGTGGATAGTTACAGTTAAATGGATATTTTTAGATTGATATTCTAGTAAAAAAGAGTAGAATGATGTGCAAGCACCTTGGTTTAAGTGTGCTTGGGAATGCATGGATAGATTAGCAAAAAGAGAAAACAAAAGAATACGGGGTCTTTAGTTTAATACCAATAGGTCTAAGAACTACTTCAAATTGTTGGGTTAGTTTAGAAGAGTTTGAACTTCCAAATAACTTCCAGCAGATTAATTATTCCACTCCTATACCTTGGATGTCTCCAGCCTTGATTAAGTTGATTTACAGTGCAAGAATCGTGCTGAGTTCAATGCTTACTGCATGAAGTAAGTAAATATGCATTTGCCAGGTGAAAGAATGACTGCACATGAGTCATATAAGAATTTCATGTGCAGTTCCATACTGGAGATGCTGCAGTTGTGGGCCACATGCCAGAACAATTTACCTAGCACATGGCTCACTCCCTTGTTATTTCTGGAAAGGTCCTATGCAAGAACTTGGAGGGTTCTTATCTACAGTACATGGAGGACACAATTATTCATGGGAATTTGAGTGGGTAAGAATAGTGGCTTTTTGTAAAGGAAAACAAGGCTAGGGAAATGATCTGAGAGTTTGCTTAAGGCTAGAAAAAAATCACACTGGGTTCATGAATGCAGGTAGTTGCGTGTTAGTTCTCAAGAATCAACCAAAAGTTGGATATCTTAAGCATGTTAGACTGCCCCCGTAGCAGAATTAGGCTTTGTCAAAAACAGATTGAGTAAAATGATAATTTTTATTCAAGAAGGCATTCTGAGTTTGGTTTTGTTTTGTTTTGAATTCTTGCTTCAGTTCTAATATGCTCCTATATTTATAACGGCCTGGTTTTTTATATATATATGAAAATGTGTACTTTTTAGGATTGAAAAAGTTTAGCCACAAGTGTTATCTGTATTTGAAATTATTGTATATTATTGGGTTGTTTTGGTTTTAATTTTCAAAGCAATTGTTTGGAGACAATGCAAAGGCAGTTATCATTCAATCCAAATCAAAATTGATAGCTCTAAACCACTGAAACTTTTAGAAATAATTCCTAATCCTGGAGCTGTTATGTAAGGAGAGTACAGATAAAATTTGTCAAGAGTTGCATGCTGCTGTAAAATCCTGAATGATCTTATGAAACCAATTCCACAAGATTCTTTCATTATACTGGCACAGATGTCTTCTCTGCTGATTGCTGCTAAGGGCTGTCCCCATGTGGAGTCTTGAAGTACTCTCATGCTTCCACAGTCAGACTTCTGGGACTGACTTGCAATAAATACTTCCTGAAAGGGAATTACATGACCTGTCATTACCTGCTGCTCTTGATTTGTACAAAAGGTTGTACAGACCTGAAAAAAGTAGAGTTTCATCAGTATTTTGCTCATCCAGATGCGCACGTGTTGGAAGAGATGCATGAGCTAGCTGAACTTAAGCCTTTCCTCCAGGTCTCCCAATTGGCATGCACTCATGATGCCCTGCAGGCCTTATAGGGTGTATAGGATCCATAATAAAAACAAGTGAATTTTGTTGTACAATTGTCTCTATCTATTTTAATATTACAGATATTCAGGGTAGAACAAAACAGGATTAGAAGTTATCTAAGGGAAAAAAACCCTCTAAATAGTTGGAAGAAAAACATCTGTGTTTATTTTTTATGAGAAAATATTTTTTTAACCTATGTAATATACCTAATTCTTAGGTGACTATTTCAGTAATAGTGCGAATTTTATTTTATTATTATTTTATTTTTATTATATTTTAATACACATATTTTTCTTAGTAATGAATAGTAATAAAATTCTTAGTAAAGATGATATACGTGCAGTTCATTCACTGTGGTTTCCTCACACTGCCTCATCCTACCTAGGATTATTTGCAAATAACAGATGAAAAGAATGACAGAGTGGAGGTGTTAAAAGATAGTCCGATGATTTATCCACCCAACTATTCACAAGCTACTTTGCATTCAAGTGATAAAGGAACACTAAAGTTTATTGACACTTCTTGTTGTGCTGTTGAGCATGGGAGAAGTACATGGAGAGTGCTTTTCCTGGTTTTCAAATATGTATCTGAGTATAGGTCTTCTAATTTCAGCATGATTGTGATATTTGGTGTTTTTCAGCTACCAAGAGTTACAGGAGAATATCAGTCTTCACTGGAGAAAAAAAACAGGCAAATGTCTAGTCATCTGGGTTTTAAGAAAGGATTAAAAATACAAATATGATTGCATCTTAAAGACCTGAAAATGGAAGGCAAATTGAAGTGCCTATTTTTATTATTATTATTTGAAATCACATTTCTATTTAATGCCACTCTAAGGTTTTTGTGTGCTTGATTCATCGTTTGTGAAGAATTAGGTCTGGCAATCCCAACTTTCAAAGTGACCCAGAAGGACCAATTGAAGTCTATTCCTTTTAATTCTGATTGTCACTCTTTTTTTCCAGCAAGAAATAAAATTCATGGCGTGGATTTGAGTAGGGTGAATTTATCCTACACTATTTGGAAGTAAAAGTGTATATGTATTTGATGGCTGGTTAAAGAAATGATCTGTGCTGCCTTCATTTAGTGTTGAGGTGTAGCCATCCTGAGAGTGTAATTCCTGTTGCGATGGAGTAGTAATGCATATCAATGTTAAACAAATTTTGTCGCATGAAAGGAAAAACATACTAGGTTGGCTCTAAAGCAGAAAAGAGACCTCTAGGCAGGGAGAATGTAATAACTCAGGCTTGAATTTGGGCATAACTTACTTATTCTTTCATGCTGTGTCCTTTCAAAAAAAGACAAATAGTGGTGCCCTGATGATGAGCAGTGGTGCCATCTGAACGAGACCACAATGTCTTCCAGTCTCCCACAATAAAATTGGACTAGTATTGATTATCATGACTGGATAAAATTCAGGGATAACACTTGAAAAGTTTTCATTTAAATGTCCTGTTCAGCTTCAAACTTGCATTACCTGCATGATATGCTGACGTAAAGGTGAGACAGCAAATTTCAACAGAAGGAATGGTGTTATTTTAGTACAAATTACTTCCATTTTATTTCAGTTCATCTCCAGAGTTAAAATGCTTGCTTTTCAGAAGAGCAAACTCTCAAAATTCTAAATTTCCATGTCTGAAAACTAATGAAATTCTACCAGTTAGATTCACTTTCTGTTGCTGCAAGCCTTAAAAAAAGCAAAAACTTCACAGGATCTGCTGTCACGACTCAGTTGAAATCAACTAATACCTTGATCCCTGGTATTAGCAGTTGTGCTTTCTGTTGCTGAGGAAAGGAAATAATTAGGACTAGTAGATGGCAAAATGAAACAGGGATGGCTTTTAGTGTGGGGTTAGTGTGGTCCATGTCCACCAGAACTTCCTAAACACCAGCAAAACCTTTCAGAATCATTTCCCTCTTGCACCAAGCATGCATGGTGCTTCTGCTAGCACCAAGCCCAGCAGCGCAGCACACCGGATCAGGAGGTATGCCCTGGAGTGGGAAGTCTGGTGTGCCTGCAGAGTGGCCACAAGCTGGTCCCTTTGCCTCTCCTCAAGCTGGCAGAGAGAAGCACACAGAAAATCAGGCCGAGAAAGAAGGGAGACTCACTACAGGGTGATTTGCAAGGTAGAAACCATTCTTTTCTGGTTTTCTACACTTAGCATCTAGCGATTCTTATCTTCTTGATAACAATGAGTAACCTTACTGGTTTAGTTTATAAGATATTGTTCTATCCCACGTACATGCACATGCACATACACACACACAAAGTCCACTCTAAAATTTTACGTTGACTTCACCACCAGCTAGAAAGCATCAGGGTTGAATGAAATGAAATGAAAAGTAGGATAACAGGCGAAATGCAAGTCCAGTAGTTCGGTATAGCTTAGTTTGGTATTTGGTGTTGACAAAACAAATGTAATGTGTATGATTTTCAAATGCCTTAGTCATTCGCTGTGGCTGTTACTTACTCTTTACTGAATGCAAACTTAATTTTCATATCTGCCTACAATTATGTATACCCAGCTGTATCCGAACATACTTGGAATACATTATCAAGGTTCTCCCTGAACATTTTCTTCTTCCAAAATAGAAGGAAGAACTGAAACCAGGAATGTCACAGATGCTAAACTGCTCTTCTCAGTACCATGGAACACTGCCCAAAGGTTGTGATGATGAAGAAAAAACTGAAAAACAAAGTACTGATGAGGCTGAAACTGAACTCCTGTTTAAGAATGCTTTCATGTGGCTACAGACACTGCTCTGAATTTCCTTATTTGTATGTCCCAATAAACATAGGGCTTTTCACTATGGGCTGTCACTGTTCTGTTTCAAATGCTGTCTCCTGTAGGATGAGGGAGTGACTGTTCCACTATTCCTGTCAGACATGCTGTTAAGAATCAAAACAAAAGAGTGTTCTAAACAAAATTATGCACATAGAAACTGCACCCATGCTGGTCTTTTCCTTCAGGCTTTGAGGTTTCAGTGACTTTATGGGATGCAAAAAACTTTATAGCCTCTTCTTCATCTCCAGAGGCAGGAGCATAAAAATGACCTAGGGGTACTGTGGAAAGGTGAGCACAAAAAACAGGAAAAAGTGGTAGATGCTAGGAAGTTTTATGTAGAAGAATATACTTAATGTGTTGTCATATACATGACTTGAATCATATCATCAAGAAGGATTTTCTATAATAATTAGATGATTTGGACTTGGAGTGTTAGTTTGATCGTAACTGGACTAAGAATAACTTGCACTTTTTTATTAGACCATTAAAATATTCATTAGACTAGCAATAAAATCTTGGTTTCATATATAAGATGAGCTCTCTTTTTCCTGTAACAGCCTTTTGATGGTAGCATCAGGGATGATTCCTCACTAACTATTCCTTATTCCTGAGCTTTTCCTGAAACAAGGTCTGATATCTTTCTTTAAACTCTTAGGCAACAGACATTTATTTTTTGTCAAATGCTGCAATACTTAGTGGTACCTACTCCGAGTTTGATCTCACTTCCTGTCACAGCTCATAGGAGACTTCATGTGCAACCCTTCTTCTAGTGACTCTTTAATTCCTCCCTCAGTATAGAAACTGGCTTCTTGACATGTGGAAAAAAAGATGGAGGCATTAATGGGATTCATGAGCATTTAAAAGAAACAAAATTATTCTGAAGATTATAAAGCAAGGTTTCCCTTTAAAGAATTAGAGCCCCTGTGGGGTTTTATTAATGTTATAAATTCTCATGCTTGTATTCAATCATATATTCTTGAGGGTAACTAGTACTGAAACTATTGTATTTAATTTGCATGTGAGATGGTCTTTAACTGATATCAATCAACTCTTAAAAAAGACAAGTGGTCATAATAGATGACAATAGGACAGGAACATTTCAGAGTCGGAACATTATGTCGTATGTTCACTGGAATTGGACGGATGGAATCAGGTCAGCCAAGCTTACAGCATGGTCAGAACTGAGGAATGAAAGCACTTCATCTGGGATTGGAAAGGAGAAAGGATTAATTTAGGAAGGAGATGTATTTCTAGGAATTGTCCTGGAAAATTGCATTAACATCAAAATTGGTTGGGAGAGATGTTTTGTAAGAACATAAATATTAATGAAGCAGTTCATGGTTCTGCTTTCAAGCTAGACAAAATTTATGGTGAGAGAGACATTGAATGTTATTAAACTATCACAAAAGACCAGAAAATAGTGAACAAATTATTGGCCTGTTAGTCTTTTAGCCAGTCTGAAACAGAAGTTTGGGGATCTAGGGGCTTTATAGGTGGTTTAATGTTCCTGTAGTAGCTATATTTTCTTATGTTGGAGGCAAACACCTATTTGAGTATAGTATTTGTGGGACATGTCTTTTTGTATGACTTTAAGGTTATGAAGCATGCATATATAATCCATAGATCTACATTATATTTTTATGTAACTTTAAAAATAATCACAAAGGGCTTGATGAAGTTTTTGCATGTGAATTTTTAAGCATCTGATATTGTATCATTAAAAAGTGAACAAAAGATATCTTATTAATTTAGTATGAGTTAATTATGATTTTTATGTCATTCTTGCCCACCCATTTATTGTGTTACTAAGCCTACTTAGTAATTTGTAATTTGAGTGGCTGTCCTGCTCTGTCCTATCCTAACCTACCCTACTTTCCTGGGATTTGACTGTGCTATGTATTTAAAACATGGTTCTTACTGTATTAGCAGTAAGCAGGGGAAAAAAAAAAGACATTGTCAGTTTCTCAAAACAAATGAATTATGATCAGGCCCTTTCTCTTTCAAAAAGTGCACTGTGTTGGATCAGCTTTAGACTTCTAGATCATACTTAGTTAGTCAGATAACAGGTCCATCTACTCCAGGATCCTTTGGACAGTATCTATGGTGAGGAAGAGGATAAGAACAGGGCAAGAATATAATGATACTTCATCCAGGTATCATTCCAATAATCCTTGGTTTAGGGATTTCCTCAGGCTGAAGTTGTATTTTTGTGCTTGCTAGTCTTAGGGAATCTTCTTGCTGTGAATCAGTGCAATTGTTTTTTGTGTACCTATTTAGGGTTTGTATAGGCAGTGCACTGTGGCAGAAAATTCCACAACTTAGGGTGTATGGAAGAATATTTGGGTCTGAACCACAGACCTGATAATCTCATTGTGTTGCCCTGACTTTTATATAGGTTGTGAAAAACTGAATATTTGTACATATTGAAGAAGCTTGAAGAGTATGTGTTTAAGCACTTTTAGAATCTGGAAACAAACATGCAAGGTAAAAATTCTTGTTACAATTAAATGAAATCCTTGTGCAGATATGCAATATAAGGAGAAAGAAGAACAGTAAGTACACTGCCTGTCTCTGGATTGCCCAATCTCTTGTATTGGTACAAATTTTGCTAAATAGATGCTATTTATACAGTTAAGAATGAAGCCTAATAAAAGACTGCTGACAATATATTTACCTAGAAAAATGACAAATCACAGAGAGAGTTCCACTGAATGAGGTTAATTTTGCAGATATTTAGCAGACAAATTCACATTCTCTTACAACCTGGACAGCTGGCAATTGATGAGTTCCTTAGAAATAAAACGTATATTGCTTGTGTAATAGTGTAAAATAGCTAATTTTTAGATTTATGAAATCTAATATGCCAACATCCTCAGCTGACATGAATCAGTGAAGCTGTGCTGGTTTATGTGAGCTGAAAATGAGACATTCTGCCTCAAATACTGTTTGGTTGTAACTTTATGAATAATCGGTATATACATGTATGAATAACATTGTTCTCAAAATATGCATACGTTGGTCAGTGTTTAGTAATAGGGATGGTTTGAGGGATGAGTATTTTATTGAACTGGGAAGATATTTTTTGCAACCATTATTAATATATGTGCTTATTTGGTGAATTTACTTTTCTTTCTATTGAAAATTCTAAAGGCTTTTGACTTGTACTGGGTCTTTTCCACCCTATTCTATATTGCAATCTCTCAGACACATATGTGAGGTAGGAATAATATTTTTAATAAGCAAATTCATAAAACAACATAATGGAATTCTTAACACAGGCAAAAATTGGAGATACAGTACATGGGCTATAAGCCAGGCCACTACTTGAATATTTTTTGTTCTAAGAAAATCAGCTTTAGCATATGTAATTTTCCAAGCCTCAGTGCCAAGATGTCAGACACTAGTAGTTCTTAATTATTTGTAAACTGTATTAATGATACTTAGAAAGTGCTATTATTAGAAAATAAAGAGTAACAGTCCATCTCTATTACTACAGTTTGTGAATGAGATATTCCAATACAAGTGTTTCTGAGATTTTGTTCTAGATTTGGTGACCACATATACTTATGTACTTGTGAAATATATTTTAAGGAGCTATTTTTATTATTGTTATTTTTAGTGCATTTTAAGGGATGTAGTAGTTCCCTTCAGTATGTCATAATTAATCAGATTTACATTTTACCATTTCAAAAGTGGTTTAAAAGAAGAAAAAGGAGCAATATTAACTAATTATAGAAGGATGCGCTATACACTGCTATACAGATTGTTTATGATAGTATATTTATTATGGATGATTAAAAGACTTACCTTCTAAAACAAATAAGAAAAAGCAAAATAGTAAAATCATTGCTATATATTATGCCTATTGATATAAAGGTATTTGCTTCATAACTATGGAATTTCACTAGCTCAGTGGAAGAAGCAAATGTGCAAAACACTCTTTAAGTGAGCTATTCCAAATGAAATTACATTGTGTCATACAGTTACAGTCTGACTACAATAAATACCCTGTTAATTGATACTAAAATATTCATTAATATTCTCTTTGCTGGTAAATATGAACAAATGCCAAATTTCTTTGTTAACGTGAGGTTTGCAATGAAGCTGACCACCAGTAAAACTATCTATCTGTAAGGGTTCAAGAGGTGTTGATATAAGATCATATCCAGATTGTCAACATAATCAACATTGTGATATAAGAAATAAATTCATGTAGGATAAGGTTGGGGTCAGTTAAGGTGTAAGTCTCAGTGTGTTGCATGCGGGGCGTTCACTGCTCCTTCAAAGAGGTCCTTTGGCTTCACTGGGGCTCAGATCAGAAATGGATAGGAAGTAGGAAAGGGATGGGTCCCTGCAGGTGTGGTAGACTGCGAAGACTCATGTTTTCGAATTAAATCCATCCAGGGCTGATGACTGCTATAGGACAAGTACACTATCTAAAACTTTCAGATAGAACTCTAAATAATGCATTTGTGCTATGCTAGCCTTTCATACAGGGGAAAATTTAATGACTTGGAAGGCAAAAAACATGTTGTGGCTCGTCCACTTGCAGAGAAGCAAATCATTTTGGATGTTTCTAACTCCATCTCCTTAGAATGGATGGAAATTACGATTATTTTCATCAGTCATTTTTATGTTGACCGTAAAGAGTCTGATCTTGTGAGGTGCTGACTTACATTGCCATGCTCATTGTCAATGAGCAACTGATGAAGCTGCTGATTGTCTTACATGAATCACTTTGACTCTTTTGAAGCAATAGAATCTGATTAAAAGAAATCATTACTGCAGAGTTAAATATCATTATTCTTTCACTTTCGCAATGAGTGGTTTTGCAAACCTTACCTAAAACATACTTCAGAATGGCAGTAAATGCAGAATTATTTTGAAGATATTGTCCATATTTTTCATCTGTATTAATTTAAATTCTAAAGACTAACACTCTTCCCTCCCCCAAAGAAGAACAAGAGATTAATTTCTTAAAATTATTGCTATATTTAGCAGCTCATAACATCACCAAAATGCACATTTCTGTGATTTAGATTTAATACAAATATTTCAAAATATCAGATCTGAAAAATGCTCTCTATTTTTATTACAGGCCTATTCAATAAAATATATACCTTTGGCATAATATGTTTTATTGCATATAGCAAACCATTTTCGTTATCATCAAAAATATATTTTAGCACTTGTGAATTACAGAGGACTTTCATTCCTCAGATAACCCACAATATTGGATACAGTATCTTGAATTGGATCATAAATATGTAGATGTGATAAACATGTACTTTTTCTGCTGCAAATGGCAAATGAAATATCTTTGAGAATTCCAAATTTACTAATGATTAACCTACTTAAACTATCTTTATGCTACTTTATTAGATGCATCGTAAGACATTATTTTCATTGAAAATATGCTTTAAATAAGGCAAGTTTTGTAAGAATTTAAATAGTGTTTTTTCTTACATGAAAAACTTCTTTTCTTATAAGGTGGTCATGCCTCCCTTTCTATTCTGAAATCACTACACACAAAGCAATAAAATTACAGACCTAAGCATCCTCCAAGGATGAAATCACAGCGAAGAAAGCTGTGATATACTTTATGCTGCTAATCATGTAGTATTCTATTGTGTCATATGATGATACCACAATAGAAGAGAGCTGGTTATTTACACAGTGGTTCTGACTGCAAAATGTAAACAAAGATGAGTCAAGCACCTCAGCAATGCATTGACTTGCTAGTTCTTCTCCAGGGTTTTACAATGTTGTTCATTAGTTCCGTTGTCAACTTGACGTGAGGCACCTGTTTTTAAGGTAAGAAACTGATCTGTTGATGAAGCGTCAGTGGAGTTTTCAAGTAAATGTTCCCTTTTAGTTCATTATTACATCAAGGGTACACTAATCTATGATCCAAGAAAGATGAAATGCTGTTAGATTTGTATGCAGTTTAAGGAATTACATGACATAGAGTGATTGTTGGTTTCTAAGACATATATAAGCTCAAGAAAATCTCCAGTACAGCAAGTAATTTTAATGAACTATTTATGTAAAGTCCACATTGTAAGACAGATTAACAGAAGTCTGATGGCTATTCAGAAAGTCTTAGGCCAGCGCCTTGGCAAAGCTCAAGTGTACTTGAACATCAGCGTAGGTATGAACATTTGAGCATTAAAAGATACGACAGTTGGAGCATCTTTCCAGAACTAAATGCTCCTTATTTTTAAGGTCAATTTGAAGGTGAAGCCTATTGTTGTGAATTGCTTTCCTCCACCAGAGGACTTCATTATAAAAAAAGATTCATTCTTGTATGAGACAGCCTGTCTAGCTATTCTTCCTCACTTCAGAATATGCTTCCCCTCACTGAAGAGGTGCCTGCTGTCTGTGGAAAGTCCACGTAGCAGGCCCCGTCCTGAGAGTCACGTGTTCTTCCTTGTACCAGGGTCATAAGTAGCATGTTCTCTTTTCTATTGTTTAAAGGTGTCTAATTGTTCTAGGTGATTACACTATTTTCAGCATTGTGGTAAACACCCAGCTATTATTTTGTAAAGCTTATCTGTGGTAGATTACAAAGTAACCTGTAGTCTCAGGTTATTCTTAGGAGATCAAGTTGAGAAAGATGTTAAATTCTCATCTTGTAAATATTTCTCATTTTCCAGGGTTTCATGAGGTTAAGATTCCACTAACCAGACACAACTGTCATCCACACCCACTGTTCCTCTTAAATGCATTAATCTTCTTCTCACAGAAGTTTAGAACTTTTATACTGTACACAAGGGAGAAATAACAGTCCTTCCTCACTTATGTTTCTGGGAGGTGTTTCCCCAGAAACAACTCTGGGGCACCTCCCAGTTTCGTGAATTACTTCCTCTTCAGAAATAATGGTGGTTTATATTTCTCTTCCCAACCCTCCTATGTTTTTTTTCAGGCCAAATGGCTTGAGCTGATGAATCATGGCTCTTTTTCTTTCCTTGCTGTTTATCCTCCTGCCTTTGTAGTTTTGAAGATAATGAGTCAGGTATTTCTCCCTCTAAAAGCTATTTAAAATTTGATAATTCAATTGAGAATGCCATTCCTTGGAAGGCTGGTGAGGTTTAATCTCCAAAAAATGAATAATTGTGTCCATGTTAGGAGCAAAGCAATACAGGTAGAAGTACTTATAAAAAATCCTAATGAATTTTCAATATTACCTTGATTTCTTATTTCACGTTTCATAATATATTTCATAAACGTCAGATGTCATCTTTTAAAAGAAATTCATGGAGGTTTTAGAATCAGGACCATAACCCGGCCAGAAGAACCAGGCAGAAAGTGGTAGGAGCAGTTTTGTGATTTCTTTTATTGAGCCAGGCAATGTGGATATTTCTGTTTCAATCTCTTTCTAGTTGTTTATGTCCATTTAAGGAAAAAAAAGTATCCATGCATAATGCTGTAATTCCCTCAAGGTAATCATTGTGTTTATATATGAGATATACCCTTGTATAATAGGATCTGTATGTCAAGGCTCTGTAACTTGAGTTCCCAAATATCATGCAAGGAATTTGATCAAAGTGCTTTCAGTGTAGAAGAGACATTTCATTGTAATATTTAACAGTAGGTCTAAAAAAACAGTTACTTTATTTGGATGCTGTTGAGTGACAATAATAAGATTCCCATTTTCAGACAGAGTCCACCTTCACTTGGTTGTTGTTTGTAATCAATGGAGAAGGTTTACTTTTCATCCTGTCTCCCGCATCGTTAGAACTGTCCTGGAAAAAAACTTTTGCTGTACAAAAAGTGACAATAATTCTCTTGTATTCCCTTCTGAAGTTCTGGTTCAGGAGTCCATATATGATAGCATTAAGGCAGCTGTTGAAATATGCCATGTAATAACTAGATACAAACAACCACTCTGGAATCCTAGGGATTATAGTTTTTGGGTTGACAGCCACAGCAAGGCCTATGAAGTTCAAAGGAGCCCAGCAGACTGCGAACAGTACAAATACCACAAACATGGTTACAAAGTTTCTGAAGTCATGTGGTTTCAGCCTGGGGTTGTTATCTGGTTTAACCCTTCGCCTTACCTGAATAACAAGGATCCATATTCTCAAGTAACAGAAAGTAACTATGGCCATGGGAAGCAGGAAATGGAAAAACACAACTGCTATTGTGTATGCTGAGCTCACCGACTGCGCAAAAGTACATGAGTAAATCCTGGGGTCATATTGTAGCGATCCCACAAACAGGTTGGGCACGATAGCAACAAATGTTAGGACCCAGATAAGAACAACATAGCACAATGAATTCTTGTCGCTGTACAGCTTGTCATATTTGAGACTGTGGCAGATATAGCAGTACCGATTGATAGCGATGCCTGTAATATTGAAGATTGATCCAATGACACTTAGGCCCATCAAGAAGCCACTAATCTGGCAGTGAAGGTATCCCAGATTCCATCCGTTGTGAAATACAGATGTGAGGACCAGTGGATACGGGTAGATTGCTACAACCAAGTCTGCAACTGCCAGGCTTACAACAAACACATTTCCTGTAAGATAAATATAAAAAGGCAAATATTAGTTTTTCTTTTGCTCTTTTCTGTCACTTCTGCTCTGAATATATTAATGAGCAGCCTTAGTGGAGCACTTTAAATGTAATTAGTTTCTGCTTTCTAGATCAAAATTCATTGTTATATATCAGAAATAAGACACTAATTTTTAATCTGAAATGGAAGCAATTTAACTTAAAGATGCACTTTTTAAAAGAAAACTGTCTTTAAATTTAGTTACTATGACCTAATATTTTTATCATCTCATTTATTTGAATTCTTCCAATAACACAGACTCAGAATTCATATCAAATTAAAATATTCATAACTTTAAGCCTTGCTTTGGTTTTAAATAGATAGTCTCTCTTGAAAAATCAACAGAAATAATGATTACTAAGAAATTTTGAACCTCACATTTACTTTCCATATTTAATTTCATTCCCTTTCCTTACATTACCCCTTCACTTTTCCAGTCGTGATATGAAAATCTTTTTTAGCCCATTTGTATTTCAAGCTTCCGTGACTTTAATGTGACTTTTCAAGTGACCTTTTTTGAATCTGCTGGCTAGCACTTAACTAAACTTAGATTCTAAAAGTCTAGCTGAACACAACCTCAGTTGTCTTTCCTAAACTGAGAGACATACTCCTCAGTAAAAGAAGTGGTGCTGAGCAGTGACCTGGACAGTTCCCAGACACAATTGATCCCACATTCTTTTCTGTCCCCAAAGTGGAAAATTAAGCAACAATCCATTCTCTTGCTTCATTTTTTTAATTAAACAAAGGGAGATTATTTTAGTCTGTGTTAGTTCTTGATAGAACCCCTTTCTGTTCTTCAAAGACAATGGAACCCATCATAACTATAGGTTTTGAATTAATATTTTGAGCACAGATTATATATTCTTTTTTCAGTTGCATAAATGATAGCTCATTTGAATGTCTCCCAAAGTATAGTTTCTAAGAAGAAGGTCACAAGATTCATTGATATAGCTTTTATTAATTTTCTAAAAATAACTACTACATATATTGGTCTAGTTATTCACACCCATATCTACAGAAAGCTATTAATGTGTATATACACATGCATGTGTGTAGGTATAGAAATGCATGTATACATAATATGTGTGTGTTTGAGATTATACTTTGGAATTATGAGATGATTCACTGAAGATGAAATATGAGCTCCTATTGCAACCTGTAAGAAAATATATTGCTAGTTTTAGATGGTGTAGAATTTCATTATTAATCCAAAGTGGGCTTTATGAACTGTTTTATGCATTTATTTTGAGCAGACAAAATACAAATAGATGAAAAGAGGTTAAAAGAAAAAGTAAAAGTACCTATGGACCAACAGGGCATTTCAGCTGCTATAATTCTGAAAACCACTTCTTTAATATATTGTCTCAAACATCTTAAAATGCATAGTCTCTCACTGATCTTATGCTCTAAATGGCCAGGTGGAAATATTAAATCTGCAAATACAGAGAAAAACATAGAAATTATCTGGCTCACTTATTCTTTTTCGCTACTTATTCATTTTTGCTTAAAATTGCTTATTTGTCTTTATTCTACTTATTCTCATTTGTTTAAATTTTGATACATGCATGAAGAACCACATTTGATATTTATACTAAAGGCAGCTGGGACAAAAGGCCTCAGTAAAAAGACTGCTACACTAGTTTTCGTAGATTTTGTATGTGGATTTATAAATAACTTTATGGTGTGTGGAGTTGTGTCTTCTTTTGCTCAGGAATTCACTGCCAGACTGAAATATGCTTGTCCTGAAGGCTTTGGCAGAATTCCAGATCATTTCAGCACAAACAGCAGAGCTGCTTTAAGCAGAAGAAAAGGGAAAAAAACATTGCTTTCAGAATTTACCCTTGACATACTGACAAGTGATACAAGAATGGATAAAGAGACTATATGAAACTCAGAGCTCTGTGTTTATCTTGTGAATGGAGAAGTGGAAAGTGAATGAAAAGTTGCTGTTGGCAGGTTTTTTTCCCTGCCCAGAATATTGTAGGGTTGATGAAATAGCACCATATAAACTCCAGATGGGACAAAGAACAGGAACACTTATTTAAATGTAATACTTAAAAGATTTCTATTTATATTTGCTTACAAATTTTCTGCTTAGCTGGAGATTGCCCATCCCAAGCTTCTCACTACGCCATCCACTGAAACTTCTGATGCAAGTGGTGGAGGAACCAACAAGGAAAGGCGTGCTCATGGACCTTGTGTTAACAAACAAGGAGGGACTGGTGGAGGATGTGAAGGTCAGAGGTAGACTCGGCTGCAGTGACCATGAAATGGTCAAGTTCAGGATCCTGCATGGAGGAAGCAGGGCGATAAGCAGGATCAAAACCCTGGACCTCAGGAGGGCTGACTTTGCCCTCTTCAAGGAGCTACTCGG
>Ga0065711_1038759_pt1 | contig 18444 bp, 20 predicted proteins | sample Hoacrofraction12_FD_59098 | JGI IMG/M metagenome (GOLD analysis project Ga0065711, IMG submission 59098) | Hoatzin crop microbial communities from Cojedes, Venezuela - Epithelial fraction 12 v2 (version 2) | ecosystem: Host-associated > Birds > Digestive system > Esophagus > Crop | place...
TACAAAATCTGTTCGTGAATTTGAATTCTTTTTAGATTATAATTTATATCCAACAGACAAAAAAGAAAATGCTTTGTTTATAGGATATATAGATAGAATAAACATTGATTATAAAAATAAATGTATTGATATTATAGATTATAAAACAGGTAAGTATAAAGAATTAAAATATCAAGACTTCACACAATTGATAATTTATGCTGTTTATTTTTTACAAAGATATAATATTATAGATGAAGTAAAGTTAAGATTTGTTTATGTGGAGCATTTAAGAGAAAATACACTTATATTGAATAGAAATGCTATTGAAAATCATAAGCAATTATTAAAAGAGAATATCGTTAGAATATTGAAATCTACACAGAATAACGATTTTAAGTGCAACCGCACTAAACTTTGTGATTGGTGTGATTTTCAAGAATATTGCAATAAAGAAAATGAGGGATGGGCATCCTAATTGGATACCCAGAATTCCTCAGTGATTGTGTAGTTAATAAAAACAGGATACATATCCTCAACATCTCTATAAAAACTTTCAAAATGATAATTAAACCACCATACTTCACCATCCTCTAAATCACGGCAAACATAATCTTGGCGTGTTTGGTAATCTACCAATTCAGACGGCACGATGGTCTCATTGTTGATTGGGTCGTATTCTACATTCTCTATTTCATCCCCAAGCAACTTTTCCAATTCCTCATATGAGATGCCCTCAATATAGGTGTAATCACCCTCCCATTTGGTCATCCCAACTCTTCCCGTAATATCTCCGTCATCGTTAAAGATATTCAAATAATGTGTAGCATACATGGCTAACTCCTTTGTTAATTTAAGTTATTATATCAAATTCTAACTTAAATTAAACTTAATTCAGGTATAACAATTTCTGAAATAGTTAAAACCCCCAATCTTGCGGTTTTAGCGGTATATCTTAAACTTATTGGCAGTCTTGGTAGGGTAGTGAATTTTGCCATCCTCAAAATACGGAGTTTTTGAATACTTTTCCAATCTATCAAAATATTTAAAAACCTCGTAATTTAGGCGCATCTCTGCTTGGAATGCGTCTGTATCGTAAAGTAGAAATTGAGAAGGATTTACAAAATTGCTTACATAGCTATTGTGTGTAAGATAGATGTAATATCGGTAATGCTTACCAAGATAATATACACGCCCCACTTTCTTAGATAAATCAGATGCTAACGAATGACTACCATGAAAAAAATTAAAACTTCCGTTTTGTTTGCAATATTTAAAGGCATCGTTCATAGCGTATCTATCTAATGCATTCTTGCTACTATACGCCTCACGCCTTAATAGATAGAATTCATCGTTAATATCAACTGACTTTGTTTTTGATACTATAAATCTACCTGTGGAGGTATCTAATGATTTATATTCAAGAAACCCAGGTTCATCGTCTGTTTCAATATAAAAATTATATAATTTAGTATCTATATATTCAGAATAAGGTATATTCTTTCTGTTTAGAGTTTCTATAATTTCATTATAAAATTGTGTTGAATAATTATAATCAAGTGTGTATATCATAATTAACTCTAAAACTTATATTTAACTTCTTTTAAGAATTCAGAAAGATACTCCTCTTTAATGCTTGTGATTTGTCTTTTTTCTAAATTCTCTTTAATTTCTCTTTGATTTAATTCACCTATAATATCTGTTAGAAATTGATTTGTGATATTAAATTGACTATCTGCGGTGAAATGCAAACCCACTTTAAAGTTTCTAACATCTTGTAGTTTGTCTTCGGATAATGGTCTATCCCATAACATTTCACGCTCTGATAATAATTGGACTAAATCATAATAATTTGCGTCTGAATAAAGATTATAAGATACAACTTCCGGAAAATTATTATCTGCTATTTCATATTTTTGAGAATAAGTGCTATCTTTATATTCTTGAATTTCATCTTTATTACTTGACTTATAATCATATACATAATAATTATAATCTTTATTTTCTATAATATCATAGTCCATTGTAAAAACTTTTGGAGATAGATAACCCATTTAAAAAAAACCTCCTATTTTACTTGATATTTTCTTTGTAAAATTACTCATCATTCCGCTTGCTAAATCAGACATTGAAGTGCCCGCATTCGTTCCACTCCAATCTGTGTCGTAATCATCCATAAACTTAACACGGAATTCTTTTATCTGAATTTCAATTTTACAAGATTTGAAATTGCCGTCTTGGTAAGTTGTCATGCTGTCATTACCATAAGTTATAGAGATATTTTCAATTGCGCATGGCGCAATATTTAACATTTTCTCTATAATCTTATTTGGAAATTCTACTATAACACGAGCAGGTGGAACTATTAAAAGTTTTACGCCCAATTGCATAGGCGACCCAAACCTTTTGAGATAATAGATTGCTTGATTTATAGTGGTTGCTTCTGCTTCAGATTGTGGCATAAACTCCCAACCAAAGGTAAATGCTCTGTGTTCTGACCCCTCATATTTTTGTATCTCAAACTTATCCATTAAAGGTGCTTGCGGAATATAACCAGTGTAATTATTATTATACTGCGGTATTTTTAAAGCGTGAATGGTATCCGTCGCTTTACCTACGCTATCCACAAAATCGCTTGCAAAATCCGCACCGCTTTTAAAGATTTCTAACATTGATTGTTTATTGTAATTATGACTTATGCTTTCTGATAAAGACGATGGCAATGGGCATACCATTTTAAATAAAATATTTGTGTCGCCTTGAAAAAACTTCTCTACTTCAGATTGAGCGGTTTGTGTTTTTCCGCTTATTGCGCCTAAGAATTGGTCGAGGACATTACCACCCTCATTTTTTAGAAATCCACCTGCAACATCTTTTAATTTACTTCCTATTAGACCTGTTAAACCCTCACCACCAGAAGAAGTCGCTTGATTAAATTCATCTTTGATAGTTTCAATCTCTTTTAACAAATAGGTGTAAGGATTAAAGAATTTTAAAGTCATCGTTCTCATTTGATTAACATTTCCTTGTGGGAATGCTAAATTGAAAGTTTGTCCTGTGGGGTTTAATCTATCCTCCGTATAAACAGAAGCGGTGCTTTCTGTAACAGCTGTATTATTTTCAGATGACGGAGTGCTTGTTGAATTACTATTCGTTGAGTTCGTGGTCGATTGACCACCTGATTTTTTGGCTGATGTGCTTCCTTCCTCCGGAGGGATAATTGTGTAATTTTCACCGGTCTGTTTTGTGCTATCTGAATTTTTGGATGCCATCTCTTTGTTGTAACTTTCAGTTAATGCTCTATACGCATTATCAGAGGTGTCCATTGTGCGACCGCTATCATTATTGGTCGGATATGCCGTCTTTGCTAATTCTGCCATAGCAGGGTCGGATGACCCAGGCATTGTTGATACATCTACATTTACATCAGCCATTCTTAACCTTTTCTTAAATCGTTAAATCATATTAAAAGAACCCATCAAAGTGCCATTATAATCATAGTCATTTGATTGTCTTTGAATTTGAGAACGATTTATATTATTTACTATAATATTTTGATTACTTAATTCTTGCGCTATCATAGATTTAGGGGTTGACGGATGCGGACTTACAAGAGTATTTAGGTTAGGCATACTTGGCGCATTTGATGTGTATGCTGATACAGGTGCGCCTCTTCCTTCCTCTTGACTACTTCCGCTATTAGCGCTTGATGAACTTCCACCTGCTCCGCCTTCCGAACGCCACACCTTAATAGAATTACCACCTCTTTTTAGCATACCATCCACTTTTGATTGTCGTGTATCTGAAATCCATGGATATCCTTTTTTACCAGTAAAGACTTGGGCGTGACCGCTTGTTTTTCCGTTTTTGCCCCTATAAGTCATCGTAACAATATCTCCTGGTAATACTTCGGTTGCATTCTGAACGAGTTTAATACCCAATACGGAGGTCGGATTATAAGTCCAAGCATCGCCATAACTTACATAACTTCCACCATAAACTTTTGCGCCTGTTTTAAAGTTATTCATATAATAACCTCTACCCGCAACTCTGTTAATGTGAGATGAGGTCGCCCTTGCGCAATAATGTTGATATTGGTTAGTGTGATTAACATTTGCCTCTGCAGCCTGAATTATCTTTTCAGCGGTTTGTGAAATTGGTGTATCTCCATAAGACAACAATTTAAGATTATTTGCGGATTGACCGCCCCCTATTCCTTCGGAAGTATTGCTTGCACCGCCGTCCCATCCGTTTGGTATATCTCCATTACTAATCGTTCCATCGCTACTATATTTTAGGCGAGTTACCATAAAATGCTTAATGAAGTTACCAATCGTTGTTGATGCGCCATCTGGGAACATAGGGGCATTTTGCGCCATTACCTTATTTCCGTAATTGCCTTGATGCTGATTTAAGACTTGCACGGCATTCTGGTCGTCTGATGCTTCAACTACCAATCGTGCGCCTTTTGGACCCAGAAAATTGACCATAGCAAATCTACCCCAATTTAAGCGTGTTTTAAGTTTTCCACCTAAACTCTTATCTAGATTTTCGGTTGACTTATACATATCATACGCCCACATCGCTTGAACTCTTGGGTCTCTGAAATCCATATCAGAACCGCTAATTCCTAATTTATTTCTTGACTCCGCAAATTGGGATTTGTAGCGCATACTCTCTTGGTTGAACGGCATAATTTGAAACCATCCGGTTGCGCCACCGCTCGGATTAACGGCATCTAACTTGAAACCGCTTTCGTGTTGAATAAGAGGTGCAAATCCGTTCTTGAATAAATCCATCGCTTCACTTTCTGACATTCCAGACAATGTGCAGAATGCCGAAATAAACGCTTTAATTGCTTCTCCATGATTTGCCATAAGTGCTTCCATATCAATATTTGACGAAGCACCAAAAGTAGAGAATTGACCGCCTCCACCAGAAGACGGCATATCAACACCGCCACTATTTGATGAGGAGGACGACCCTCCGTTGCCATTAACCCTTGACACGGATGCGGAGGTGCTGAGTGCGCCTTTATTCATCCGCTCATATTTTTTGGATGCCATTTTAACTGCCTTTTGATAATCATTATAAGTATCACCGATTTGATACTCATAATCGTTTGCAAATTTAGTTGCTAGGGTCTTATCAAGACCACCTTCAATCGCCATCATATAAGCAAAGATTTTCCTTTGCTCTTTCATTTCTTTATTGGTTGGGGTTTTATAACCTTTAAATGGGTCTTTCATAAAGATTTTAAAGGTCTCCTCTAATTTAACCAAATCCGCTTCTGGATTGTCGCTATCTAAACACCTTTTAATCAAAGCGGTTTCTTTAACTTTATAATGATAACGACATAAGAAATGGAAGGTTGACCCTCCGATTATCCATCTAAACATAAATGCCCATAATAATCGTTTAATATCAATTAAAGCATTTGTTCGTGCTTCTGCTAAGATATAATTTAATCCGTATTCAAGACCTGTTCGTCTTAAAAGATTATCAGCATATAAAGTTAATGAACCTGTTTTTGTCATAATTTCAAAAATATAATCTTTGTTTTTCTCGTCTAATGCTTTAAAACAAACACCTTCATTTAATATTTCTTTTAATAATTTATGAAAATATGACTTAACTACATCAGCGTCAAGATATACAGATGTTCTTACATCAAACTTGATTTTTTCATTTACATCGTTTAATGATTGACATCTCGCTTCACCATAACTTAAATATTTTTCAAGTAATTTTTTCTTTTCGTTATGTGGTTTTGATTTGTTAGTTTTATGTGCATCTGATATAACTTTATTTACTTCTTTGTCTTTTTCCGCTTCTTTTGCTTTTGCGATGCCGTCTAATTCTGCTTGTTTTTGAATATCTTTGACTTCTTTTGGCGGATTAAGTTTATCATACACCCATTTTGTGCCATTCCATAAACCTTTTACAACCGCCTTTGCGCCTTTATAGACACCTTCATAAATCTTACCTATTTTTTCAAGACCGCCTTTATACCATTCTAAATATCGTTCAAATAAACTCTTTTTAACTTCATCTAACTTTGTATCTTGGTCTTTTTTAAGTTTATCTAAATCTTCCTGATTTTTTTCTTTGTTTTTATTGATTAACCCATTAATTTCTGCTTTTGCTTCTTCTCGTAATCTGTCATTTTCATCGTTAAAAGGTTTTACTGCGTTTTTAATATACTCTAAAAAACCTATTTTACCAATAACATTAAATTCTACTAATAACTTATTGTATATCCATTTTGTGCCTTTGACTACCCAATCAAAAAATGGTTGTAAAGTTTCCCATGTTGATATAATTGTATTAAATAAGAATTTAAACCCTTCTACTAAAACTTTTTTACCAAAATCCCATAAAGGTTTAAATACATCCTCAACAAGAAAACACATCCACGCTTTCCATAATGGAATAATTGTTTCAACAATAACCGGATAAATGTGTTCTTGCCAAATCTCCCAAACCTTACCGAAGAATGGTTTTATCGTTCCTTCCCATAAAGGAACTAATGTATCCTCCCAAAATGATTTAATTGCTTTCCATGCTTTCTCTATAACATCCTCAAAGAATGGTTTAAGTTTATCTTCCCAAAATGGTTTAAGTGTATTCTCCCAAAAATCTTTTAAAGTGTTCCATACCTTTTCAAGAGTTGGTTTTATCCATTCCCAAAACTTTTTAACTCCCTCATAAAAGGAATTCCATAACTTCTTAGCAGTCTCTATAAACTTATCAATATATGGACTTATAACATCTTTAACTTTCTTAAAGAAATCCATAACTTTTGGCAATACACTAACAACCCATTTCGCTGCTTTAAATAAGAATGGTGCAAGTGCAGTGCCCAATAATAGCATAATCAGACCACGCCAACCGCCCGCTTTCTTTTTTGCTGTTCCGCCCATGTATTTTGCGAGTTTAGCGTAATCTATGCCTTCACCACCACCTCCGCTCGTTACTCTCTGATTTATTGGGTTTCTTTTGATAGTGTTGTCTTGTCTTTTAAATGCACTTTGTGTGAATACCTTAAAATTCTTATTTAACGCTCTAACATTATTCTTAATAATTTCTAATGACTTGCTATCTTGTGGATTTAGTTTATTGTAGTTTTTATTAAGAGTAGATACCAAAGATGCCATAGCACCGATATATTGCGAAGCATCTCGTTTATTACCGACTTGCTCGCTAAAATTGGTAAATTGTTTTCTGCCCTTAATTTGCGATAATTTAATAAGGGTTTTAGAAGTCTTTTTTTGCTCTTTTAATTGTTTTGCTTGGGATTTTTGCTCTTTGTCTAATTTTTTAAGATGCTTTTCCTGCTTTACTAATATCTTTTTTGTGCGTTTGTCTTGCTTTGACATCGCTTGTTTAACAGCGGTATTTGACAAACCCTTTGCCTTTTTCATACCGCCAAGACCTCGCATAAGACCTTTTGATAAACCTTTACTCAGCATCTTACTGATACCTTTTGTAATTAAAGGTCTTGCTAATGCAAATCCAATTCTCGCAATAATTGGTATAAATGGTAATGGCATCTAAATCCTTTATTTAATAATTTCTATTATTTATCAAGAAATTTAGTTATCGTTGATTTGCACCCAATACATTCTTTTTGTTTTTATTTTGTTGTTCAACCTGTTTATTGATTAACTCAATATAGATATTTCTTTCAAAAGGGTATAAATCATTTAAAATTGAGTGTAAATCTGCTTTTCCAAAATACATAAGATTAACTATTGATGTATAAAATCCAACATGGTCGTATTCTGAAAATAGTCCTGACAATATGTCAATATCTCGTAAGTTAATAGTAATATCGTTTTTACAATTTGGACATTTGATAGTCTTTGTAAAATTAAATTGCGTTCGGTTTGCTAAAATATACTTTTCAATCTCTGCAAATGCTTGTATGTCTATATCCTCGTAATTTATGTCATCCTTGAAATAATCTGCTACATTATCTGAATAAGTATCTTTTAAGAGTGGATGTTCAATATGTTTTGCTGTCATAAAACTATCTGATGAATGCTTTGTCAAGAATGCCGTTCCACAATTATTACATTGACATTGTAAAGTGAAATCGCCACTACACGATAACGCTCGCATATTGTAGAAAATATTGTATTTTTCGTCCGTTGTAAGTTTATCCCATTCAATATTACTTTCAATGTGATTTTTTAATATTTCGTGATAACTTTCTATTGTCTTATAGGGGTCTAGTCTTTGAAATAATAGGTCTCTTTCGGTCTTTACATTATAGGCATAAACCTTAATAAATCTATCGTTATATTTTAAAACATTGTATAGCATTATCCAAAATCCCAAAAGTCATTTACTTTTTGTGTTTGCTGTATAGCAAAACTACTTACAGATGATGCGCCACGCATATCTTGGACTTCTATTGCCTTTTGCATTGTATTGCCTTTATTTTCTATTTGTAAGGCATCGTTAAGTGTTTCTGGTGTGTATTCGTCAAATATACGCATTCTTTCGTAATCTACATTCACAATAAAGGTGTCCGTTCTTCCTGTATATCTATTTTTGGTTATTTTAAATAGGAATTGCTTTTGTTCTTTCAATTTTTCGTCTTGTTGAATAAACAACATAAAATCAGAAGTCATGGCTGTTCCCATGCTGTCTGATATTTGCGAGTTATCAGCGGATGTGTTATTTACGGCAGACCTATTTAGTTGTGATGCCGAAAAAATAGGTATTTCCCATCTCTTTGCTAATGCTCTAACCTCCTCGCCTACCGACTTTATATAGGAGTATAATCCAACGGATGGATATACTAAATCAGACCTCATCAGTCCTAAATAATCTAAAAATATAACATCAAAAGTTATATCATTTAGTTTATACATTTCTAATAAACCATCTAAATTATTTGCTGAAAATGTCAATGCAGGAAAATTCTGAACATATAACTTACCAATATTTAATTCTTTGAATTTATTTTTAATAATATTGGGGTCAATATTTTTTAAATCATTGATTGGTAAATCTAAAATATCTGCGTCAATTCTTTTCATAAATTCGTAATTTGACATCTCCATTGACACTAATAAAACATTATAACCTTGCAAAAGAAAATCTGTTATACTGGTTGACATCAAAAGAGATTTACCAACACCGGCAGGTGCCAAAAATAGATTAAGAGTGCCTTTCAAAAACCCCTCACCAATTCGTTTGTTTAAAGCGTCAAATCGTTTGAATTTGATACCTTTTTCTGGGTTTTGATAGTAGTTAATCCTCGCATCTATATCGCTAAAATCTGCGCCTAAATCATCGTTTAGCGATATTTTATTCATTTTCTCAATGAGATTATATGCTTCGGTTTTATACTTTTCGTCTTTCTTATCTATATATTCTGCGCCTTGCATAAGGGCATGTGTAAATGTTTGGTCTTTAACGAATTTAAGAGTGAGGTCGTCAAGAAATTGTGAATTGATATTTTCTTGATTTTGTATCTCCATAAGTTTGGTCGCTATTTGCGTTCTTACCTCTTTGTTAGGTTTGTCTTTTGTAAGAATTGCGACCTCTTGGAGAGTTGGTAATTTTTCGTATTGTTTATAATAATCAGTAATCATTGAGTATATTTCCGAATGCCCAATATCTGTGAAAACATCTTTATTTAAGATTGATTTAACTTTATTAAAATATGGCGCACTCAAAAATATGTTTTTGAGAATGATATTCTCAATTGATACATTTGTTTGCATTATTGCTCCTTTTGATTATCTGATATTATACCATTTCTAAACTTAAAATTCAATTTAATAATAATACATTATGTCATTTTCTGATACCTTCAAATAGCTACAATCCACTTCGTCTAATCTTTCAAGATTAAAACCTATTGTGTCAAATAATGCCTTTGCATAAGGATGACTAAATTTGAAAAAATCAACTTGATAATGATTTACAATTTCGCCATACCCTTGCTTGATACAATAATCTATATCAAAATTAAAGTTATTTTCAAGATAATTGGCAACCGAACAATCAGAAAAATCTGTGAATTGATTTGTTAAGTAACTCTTTTGTAAATCAAAACCGACATCATAACTGAAGTTATTTAACCTAAATAACTCGTTAATATCGTAAAAAATTGCGCCCCCATAATTCTCGTATTCTTTCTTTTGGAATGCGTATTGTAGAATTTCTGTTTTGATACCCTTTTCTCTTAACTCTGGTTCAAATACGCAATACTTGGGGATTAAAATTGGTAACATATTTATTCCTTAAACCCTTATTAACTTTTTGTTAAAGATAAGGTGCTAACTCAACAACACAAGAAGCGAGATTTAAGTTTTTATCTCTGACTTGGCTGTCATTCATTTGATATTTTGCGAGTAACATAATAATTTGCGCTTTGTTAGTGTTTTGCAAATCTCTAATATGTTTAAACATAAAAGAGTAAAAACCACTTGCATTTGACAAATTGTAAATGTATTTCATAATACCATCAAAATCTTTTGCCTTTACTAAATCTATTATTTTTAGAAAATCATCATCCTTCTGAATATCAAGAATGAGTTTGCCGTCTATTGATGATTTTTGAAGGCAGTTAATCATCGCTCTAATGGAAGGGTAGTAATTTTGTATAACTTGAATAAGTTGGGGTTGCTCATATTCTACCTTTTCATTTTCAAGAATGAATTTAAGTCTTTCAATGATTTTAGGAACGATTGATTTAGCGTCTTGATGAATTTTATCAAAATCAAACAATTCGCAACGATTGATAATCGGTGGAATTATTTTGTTAAGATAATTGCAAGTCAAAATAAATCTTGTATTAACTGAAAACTCCTCAATAAACCCTCTCAATCCAGATTGCGCTTGGTCTGAAAAGTTATCGACCTCATCTAGAATTACGAGTTTTGGGAGACCATTGTAACTTATAGTTGAAGCGAATTGTTTAATCTTGCCACGCAATAAGTCAATGCCGTTATCAAGAGATGCATTTATAAACAAGGTTTCAAATCCAAATTCACGAATAATAGCATTTACCGCTGATGTTTTACCAGTGCCCGCTGTAAGCGAAGCAAATAGCATATTTGTTGGCGTTGCGCCATAACTTTGTAATTTCTTTAAAACATCGTCAGGTAATACCAAATCTGCGACTAATTGCGGTCGGTATTTTTCAACCCATATCATCTCCTTTTCATTTATTTTCATCTAATTGCTCCTCTGCGTGTTTTAATTGTTTTTCGTTCTCTACTTCAACTTCATTATTTGTAATTGCAGTTATAATTAAATATGAAGTGAAAATAATCATAAACACTAAAACTGCCAAAAGAACAGACATTATTAACATGGTCATAAATGATAGAATTTCCATAATTGCTCCTTTATATGAATTCTTTAAAATCATAGCATAGATTTCAAGATTAAGAGTTTTAAACCTTGACCTATATTGAATTCAAACTCTCTATTCTTTGATTGCTTTGCAATAACTAACTTTTGAAATATAATATCATTAAGAGCATCAACCCCAAAATCAACATTATATACTTCATCAAACGCTTTACTAAATGAGCGTGTTTTAATATCCATAAGGACACTTCGGTTTCTTAATAATACAACATTGACCATTTGTTACTCCTTTGATTACTCTAATTTATAGATTTAAGAAATCTATAAGAAATTATCTAAATACAGATAACTTTTTATAGATTTCTTTATTCTTATGTTTAATCTTACGATTATACTTCTTTTTGTTTTTAGTAACTCTGGTTCTCAAAGAGATTTCATTTTGATAACTCTTTTTGATGTTTAAATCTCTCGTTTCTTTCATACTCTTTCCTTTCTTAATTGGGGCGTTCCGCCTTTTATAGATGTATTATAGCTGAACACCCCTTAAAATATGCTTAACTGAATGAGTGCCTAAAATTGGACTATTGTTTCAACTAACTTCAATGCTTCTGCAATATAGTCGCTTTCCACACTAATATAAAGATTTGGCAATTGCCATATTTGGTCGGTCTCTAATTTCAGAACTGCTTTATCGCTATTGATAGTTGATTTTGTTTTCAAATTCACATACATTCCGTAATTGTCGCAATAAGTAACAAAATTGTAATATTCAAAGTCACCATTAAGCAAATTTTTTGACTTTAAATAATCATACAATTTTTGGTTAATTTCGCTTTCCACTGCGTCAATACCAATCCTTGTATTTGTGATTAAGTCTTTAATCTTTTGCTGTTTTGCGACTTCTAACAATCCTTGTAAAACCTCTGCATTATCAGTTAATACTCGGATTGTGTTAATATCACCAACATCTGTATAGTCACCTTCGGTATTGTCTAAACTATCAGCGCATTGATTATATTTAATATCAATATCAAAATAACATCTTACTTCGTCATTACTAAAAGAGTGGTAAGGTTCAATATTGATAACAAGCAAATCTTTATCTAAATCGTTGCTTTCTAAATACTCTTCAAAGATTGAGTATAACTCCATAGCGAGTTGTCCTCTATACATATCTGTATAATCTTTGAGTTTTACAAATCGTGAGTTAATCTCTTGATACTTCTCCATTTAATGCTCCTTCAGTAGTGTTAATTTTTGGATAATTTTTATCAGCAAAACCTTTTAATCCGTTAATGAATGGGTTTAAGTGAATTTTACCGCCCACTTGGATATTTAGATTATTGCCGTTAAAAAGTAGATTTTCGCTTTCAATCATTAAGTTCTTATTAAGTTTAATATATATGTTATTTTCATCCGCTTTGACGAATTCTATACTATCTAAAATTAAACTTAATAATTCTGTTTTGTTTATATCATTAAGAGTTTCAAAAGGTTTGAGAACCGCTGAGGTTTCCTTAAATGATTGCTCTAATTGGTCTTGAATTTGTAGATTGACAGGTTTTTGCGCCTCTCTAAAATTAAAGAGATTTGACTTCATTTTAACTCCCCTTAATTCAAATTATAAGGGGATTATATCATATATCCCCTTAAAAACAACTTAATTCTCAAGTTTTTTAATTCTCGTTTCGTGATTGTTGATTGTTGTATCGTGTGAATTTACCTGTGTTTGTAGAGATGACAAAGTGCTTTGAATTGTCGCTACTGACGCTTCTAATTTGGTAACTCTATCTTGCAAATCCTCTACATCATCCTCAGCTGTGTCAATGCGGTTCAATATACTATCTCTTTGTGTTGTATCTCCTATTGAACTTTCAAGCGCACTCAATCTGGTTGATAGATTATTTGTTACCGAAGTATTTGCCTTTGATGATAGTGTATTGTTAATTGTTGAAATCTGATTTTCAAAAGTTGATGCTTTGCTTTGTAAAGTTGAAATGTTAGATTTATTTGTATTGATACTTGAATTATGTTTATTTAAAGAAGTATCTATTCTATCAATATCTGCTTCAAGATTTGTAATATCTGTTTCGTGTTCTTTGATTTTATCTAATGACCAATTTTTATTAACAATAGTTTTTACATTTGTTTCTAAATCAGATATATTTAATTTTTTAGTGATGTTATTTTTATTTGTTTCAACACTTTTTGCTAATGTTTCGTGTTCTGATTTTGTTGTATAATAAGACGCTAATTGACCATTCAATTTTTGAGAGTTAGGTGCTGTTCCGGTTGGGTCAGAAGTTAATCCTGTTACCTTTTGTTGCAAAGTTAAATTGATAGAAGTTATCGTGTTGTTCATACTTTCAACATCTGCAACAGCCGTTCTCATTGCGTTTATAACTTCTTTTAAGTTAGAATAACCAGTGCCTTGTGTGGTTGTATTTGTTTCAATAGATTTAATCTTTTCGTTTAATATACGACCTTGATTTGCAGATAAAGCGGTTGTCGTTTCTTGGGAATTTAGATTATCAATAACTTTTAAAGAATTCATCGCTAAATTCAATGAGGTTGAAAATTGGGTAACCTGTGATGATAGCGTTTTAATATTATCGTTAATTGTTTCTATTTCGGCATCATAGTTTTCATTCAGGTTTGGTAATAATAGAGTTTCTGTCGACCCATCGCCTCTTTTAAGAGTTAATAATACTTTGTTTTTTGCAGTATCCACTTGAGCGGTTAAAACATCTGATAAATCAGAAATCATCTGTTGCAATGGGTGTCTTGGTAACTCCTCCACTTTTTCGTGTGCTTCTGCGTGAAAATTATATTCCGATAATTCTCCGTCTTTGATTTCCAATTTTTTAAAGGATATAAGAAGTTTTTTATTACCATCAATAAGATTTGATTTTGATAATTTATCAATTAAAACGGAGTCTAAATCTGATACACCTTCTTCGTAGTCAATAATTTTTCGGATTTCATCTCTGCTAAAATAGTGTTCATCTAAATAATTGCGCTGTGGGATTGATAGCGGTTTTTCCTCATCTGGAGTGTTTTCAACACTTCCTAAACCTAATTGCTCTTTTGTTACATTATGGGGATTATTTTTATTATCAATATGACCATCAATGACTCCCAAAGCAGGCGCTATAATTTCAGCAGGTGTTTTATTTGCTACCTTACCCAATCCTAAGTTTTCTGGGGTAATTTTAACATCCTCAGTCATTCCATTTACGGATTTAACTAAATCATCAAATTTTCGCCACTTATATATAACTTCGGTATTACCGCTTGATTTATCTAATTCTTGGTCTGCGATGAGTGCATTTTCTTGTCCATCTGATTTTCTTTTAAACATACGAACACCGAATTCGTCTGTATCATACGCATATACAATTTCACCGGTGACCGGTAAATATTCATCTGAAGTCAATACTTTTTTCGTATTTCGTCTTTGTATAATACCTGTTGATGCCATTTATATTTCCTATAATAAATAATTTATACTATTTATTTTATTTGATAAAGGGATAAAATGTCGACCATAAATTCAATTTCACAAACTACCAATTATAAAGTATTTTTGCCTTTTTTGGGAGATAGTATTCAATATGCACAGATAGTTGAATTTCCAGATTTCACTCTAACACCGATTGAAGTATTTAATTCATCTGGTAAAAAAGCGAGTGTTGGCGGTGATAGTCTGCAGTATAGTGATATTTCTGTAACATTTCAAATTGATGAAAATATGGAATTATACAAAAGATTATTACAATTTGTAACAACAATGGTGCATAGAAATGACGGCATATTATCCGACCAATTAGAGTTTTTCTGTGGAATTGAAATAACCGATAACTTAGGTAAACCGGTGATAGCATTTGAATTTTTTGGATGTAATTTAATGAATGTTACAGGTTTGACACTAGATAATACTAATGATGATAACGAGCAGTTGGTAACAATTACATTTCAATTTGACGATTGGAATTTGATTGATAAATTGAGTATCTCTGAATTAAAAGAGAAAGCGATTAAAGCATAAGTAAAAGGAGACCAAAAGGTCTCCAAATACCAAATAAAAGAGTAATTTTATTTCTTTAACATTTTAAGACCATATAGATATTCACCGATGGCGTTATAATACTCGCTACCCTCTGATACAACACGAATAAATCCATCTTCCGTTGATTTAAAGATATATGCACCACCACCGCAAATAATTATAAAGTCTGATTTATCCAAGATACCTTTGTATCTATTTTCAACTTCTTTTAATATTTCTTTTAAATATTCTGTTTTAATATCTTGGATTTCTTTTGTGTAGTCATAAGACCGACCACGCAATTTGTAAAATCCTGTGTTCAGAATATCTTTTGCTTCTTGCAAAGATATTTTTCTTGAATGCTTTTCGTTTATTAACTTTCCAACAATCAAAGATACTTTCATTAAACCGGTGTGTTCAATTCCTTGAAATAGATTTGGGTCTGTTAATCCGTTTGATACCAAGACTAAATCAATGGTATTAAAACCGATGTCAATCAAAACATAGGTTTTATCCCCTAAAAATTCTCTTTGTTCTATTGGAAATTTTGCGCCATACTTATCTACGCAAAGTTTAGCACCTGCGCCTTGTGGCAAAAGACTAATATTATTTTGGAAGTCTGTTCCATTGATTGTATATTTCTCAATAGCATTTTGAAAATAACCGCTATTTTGAATTTGTGCAATTGACAAACCAGTAATAATAATCTCTATATCGTTATTTGTTACATTTGATTTGTTAATTGCGTATTGTAGTAACAAAGGGGCGTAATACTCCAAATTCTTGTATTCGTCTAAATCAATAATATTCTCGGATGGTAAGTGTGATGCGTCATCGCCTACCATATAGTAGTTTCCTTGATACTCAACGATATTTGGGTTTTGGACACCCTCAATGGTTTTTGTAATTCCTATTGTAGATGGGAATTTAAACTTCTTGATAATCTCTCCTGATTTAGTGCCCAGTGCGACCTTACAATCGCCAAACCCTAAATCAACTCCTAAAATATACTCTTTCATTTAAATCCTTTTGACCATAGTTTATTGTATTATAGCAAGTTAAACCTTAATTTTCGCTTAACTTTTTAGGTTTCTTAATAAAATCTACGATATATTGCAAATCTTGTGGGTCTGCAAAATCTACTGATAAAGGGTATTCTTTATAATCATTTTTGAATTTAACTATCATTTTATAAATGGTGCTTTCTATGCACTCAATATCTTTAATGTATTCAATCTCTCTTTGCATTTCTGCGTTTCCTTTCAACCTTTTTTATAGTTTCGCTTTCGTATGAATTATTTAAAAAATTGATACTCTTGTTATGGTCGTATTCATCGCACAGCATTTTTGCGTATTCGTCTATATATGCTAAAACATCTGATGTCTTTTCACCTAACATCTTTTTAAGCATAAGCAAAGATAACAATAATCTGCGAATTTGAGATTTTAAAAGGCAAGCGGTGACCATATCAAATTCAATATCCCCAAAAGGTATAATATTACCATAACCGATGACTTTCAAATCCATTAAATGCTCTATTAAAAAAGTTGGGTTTGTCGCATCAATATTTGATTTAATAATATATTGATACCTTACCAATTTAAAAAGCATTGATAAAATTGTATTCTTATAAAATGTTAAATCTTTCTTTTTTAGATAGCGGTCTGTTAATAAATCCATTTCCATCATTGAAATTGTCTTTTCAAAAGTTGATAGAAATTGAATTTCATCATCGCTTCTTAACGCTTGATTTGGGTCAATTAAACCTAAATTATCTACCAATTTTTCATATATAGAGTTGATAATTTGGTCTGATACAATCTCTTCATCCATTTCAGTTGCCATTCTTTTTTCCTTATTTATCAGAAGTTAAAAGGTCTTGAAAATCGTAAGATTGAATTTCAATATTTGCAAAATCCGCTATCACCTTTGATGTTTCAAATGATGCCGACCATTTAGCGTCATTTTTAGTTGAACAATAGACTACTCGTTTTATTCCGCATTGACAAAGCATTTTTAGACATTCCGAACATACGGGTAAACCGAATACATAGATGGTTGAATTTAATACATTCATATTATTATATAGCGCATTGTAAATTGCGTTTGCTTCTGCGTGTATTACATATTTGTATTTTATTTCTCGGTTATTTAGATATTCTTGCTTGTCTGGGATATCTCTTGGAAACCCATTATAACCGGTGGATATAATTTGTCTATTTTGATTTACGATAACCGCTCCAATTTTAGACGAGGGGTCTTTACTCCACATTGACACTTCACGAGCGATGCGTAAAAATCTAATATCCCACTTTTGGTGTTTTTTCATTTTTTACCCTTTGTGAGTATATCGTAATAATCTAATGCTATTTGAGTATTACATTTATACTTTCTTTGTATTCTGTCTAATTCATCGTTAGATGGTATTTTTTTATTAGTTCCTATCCATCTGATGAATTTCGGATGAGGTGAATTTCTGATATACTCGTATTGTAGTTGGTCTGGTATGTTATAGTAATAATTTAGATTGTTTGCTGAGTGTATCGTCTGTGGTGAGAATGACAGATAACGGCAAAACATAAAAGACGAGAAACCTATACTCTCATCATAAGGTTTATTATTTAGGCAATTACTGAATTGTTGAAAAATATTTCCTTTGCCTTGTTTCTCTTTTGCCATTTGTGTTCCTTCTAATTTTCTTTACTGATATTATAGCAAATTAAACTTAAAATAACCTTAGGTTTGGGGAATTATAGATAAATAATAAAGTTAAACGAATTCAGCAGATTGTAAGATAATTCTCGCTATAATTCGGATGAAATAAGTGTATGCACTTATGTTCTTTGATTTATGATTGTTTTTTTAGAGTTTTGGGTTGAAATTCCCAAATATAGGAACTCTACAATATATGTAAAAGATTTAAATTGATTACAAGTTATGTAGAATTCCTAAAAATGGAAACTCTACAATATATGTAAAAGATTTAAATTGATTACAAGTTATGTAGAGTTACCAAATATAGGAACTCTACAAGGTATGTAAAAGATTTAAATTGATTACAAGTTATGTAGAGTTACCA
>Ga0065711_1038761_pt1 | contig 18442 bp, 12 predicted proteins | sample Hoacrofraction12_FD_59098 | JGI IMG/M metagenome (GOLD analysis project Ga0065711, IMG submission 59098) | Hoatzin crop microbial communities from Cojedes, Venezuela - Epithelial fraction 12 v2 (version 2) | ecosystem: Host-associated > Birds > Digestive system > Esophagus > Crop | place...
TATATATATATATATATAAATATATAATATAAATTATATATATAAATGAGTCCCCAGATCTGAAACATTCTCTTTGTAAAAACTTTAAATAAAATGAGACAAGGCATGTAAGTACATATACATTCTGCATCATTATTAAACACAGATAATTATGTGTATTTGTGCAATCCTTCATATAATCACTTTATTTCCCCAGCTCAGCTAATATTTTTTAAATATTCTTGGTAAGGATATATATATAAAGCATTCATTTTTGAGTGTTACAGACAGATTTTCCATTCTGCTTGTATTCTTATCAATTCATTTTGTGTTGGATTTGGCTCCTCTGAACTGAGTAGAATCATATGAGATGATTAATACTGGTATTTGTCTAATCTAATTTACAAATATAAATGCTTATTTAATATCTTATGCTGATATTTATTGTCCCTAGAAATGCCTGTTTCTCTTTTCTCTCCATTTACTGTAAGGACACATAATTTGACTAGCTCACACTCAAAACCTTAAAAACTTCAAATTTGGGCATTTGAATTCTACTGTAAGCTTCTCTTTGCAAGACACCTTGCTTTCCTCTTCTTGTGTCTTTACATGTCATAAATATCAAATTCTGGTAATCAGAATTGCACACAGGTGGATAAATAACTGGGTTTAGATGCTTCGGTTATTTAAACTCCTCCAGCACCATTATAAGATTTAACCTTTGTTCCAATTCTAGGGCCACTTTTTTTTCCCCCAGACAAAGAACTACGAGAATTAATAGACAGTCCAGGAGAGCACCTGGAATGCATTTTTCAAGTTCTGTGTGGCACTCAGGATATGGAGGAGGATCATTAGAGTCTTGCACTAGATGGGAAGCTTTCCAGGATGCTGTCACATGATTGTTAGAAATGTCTCTGTATATATTATTTCATCTAGCTGCCAGTATATCCTGTAGCATGGCTGCAATTGTGGCAACAGCCTACATTTTACTGACATGTTTCTCAGCTTCCTCACTATCACACAGTAATCTTTCTTCATTGTGCCAGGTGACAAATTACTTCTGTTGCCTAGATATGTTTATGTTTTTCGAGCAATAGCAAAAAATCCAGCAGTTGCCAGAACACTGCCCTGTTGCTGTAGTCTGGAAGGTAACAAAAGACTGTGTTCCCTGGTGCTGATAGGGACAGGTAGTAGTAATCAGGAACAAGTTGTTTGACTTTAGTCTGGTATCCCTTAAAATACGTGGTAAAACCTGTTGTCTGTTTTCAGTGACCCATTTCTTAGGCATCATATGTGAAGTTGGCAAAGATAGATTGCTGCTCAGCTAAAGGCCTTTTAAAATGAGTTGCTACAGGAGGGATAAAGAAGGGGTGTTATGCACAAGTGAGAGAAAGTAGAAGTTTGCGTTGGTGTAGTGGTTCAGTGGGAGGAGGAATATGGCATCTGATTATCCACAGGCTTCTCATCATAATATGCAAACATGAATTTCAAATGTGTGAATTGTCCTCTAGAAATAAAAAGTGAAGTTTTCCTTATTTGCTTTGCTGAATTGAGGTGCTAATTACCTTGTGATTGCTACATCTATATATATAAAATATATACAACAAAGCATTTTCCTGTGACATTTAACTTGGAAGTAGTACAATGATTTAGATATTTTAAGATGCAATTGAAATGTAGAGGCTTAAATGTGATAGTGCAATAACTTCTTATTGTTAGCAAAACCTCCTGCGATTCTTGGAAAATATAACCTCTAATATTGAATTGGAAATGTATGTGTATTAAGAAGCCAGAGCTTATAATTTTGTATCCATCTAGTACATGGTTAATCACCATTACCAATCTTGGCACTATCTAATTTTACCCCCATTAAACTGCAGTTGTGTCACTACTGTCCCATTTAAAGAGTGCTAGTCACTATCATTACAGTGAATTACAGTTACCTAGGAGATAACCCAATAAAACAATCTTCCTGATGCAGCTTCCCCATTGAAGCAAAGTGCACTATAATAACGTCCTACATTTAGAGGGTACTTTTCATCCCAAAGCACTTCACAAATTATGTACAGAGAACATTACAAAACTGCATCAGCTTCTAAGTAGTGAGGGGCGTAAGGCAACAAGCGTGTGGGATGCTGCCTGAGAGCAATATGGAGGAAGAAATTTAAGTGACACTTTTCCTATTATTAGACTATTCCTGCATTTCCAGTACTTACACACACAACAAATAACTCTATTTAGCATCTTTTATATGGTGTACATAGAGACAAAAAGAGAACAAGAGACAAGCTGAGGGGAAAGAACACAATAAATGGGCCAGTCTTGCTTAGTTTTGAACCTGGGGCTTATAGTAAATATAAAACTCATCTTCAGAGCAACAAGGTATTCCATCCCATCGAGATGCAAAGCAGCCTACAATAGTTACAACACATTTCTCAGAAATATAGATTCAAATAACTGTCATTTAACCTCATGAACTCCTTAAATCCCTGTAATCTAAATGGCAAAATCTTGCACATTTCATAGATCAGGTTTGCATAAGTCTGAGATTCTTCAAGAGGGGAGACAAGACAAGGTGAGAACATTGTTAGCCTTTCTATCTAGCTTGCTATACCATTTCTCCTTCCCATCATATTAAACAGACATCCTATAAAATTCAGCTTCATGAAAAAAAAAATGTAACTTTTTTTCATCTGAAGTTACTCTAAATTTAAGTTCAACTGCATTGATCGCAAGTATTAAAAAGTAAAATTTAACTGTCTGCAACTTCCTCCTGTGTAGGAAACACTGATATACCTCTGGGTGTGAATAAGCACTTTTCAGGAAGACTGACAAGATGGTAACAACAGATGCAGACTCCACATCATTTTAAAGGTAGGTAAAAAATCTACCTAAGGTTAAAAAGCCTGTGCTGTTTGATTTCTTATGTTAATGATTTAGTATTTTGTGAACAGTGTGAGTTCCCAGAAGTAGGAGGTCCATGAAGGTGTTATGGCTCCCGGGGCATGATGTCAGTATGAACCCCTTCCTAATCTCTGCAAGCACAAGCCTTCTGACCTGGACCTCAGGAGGATCTAAAGCAAGTCTATCTCTCACATTATCTGTATTTTCTCATATCTTGTAGCTGATCGGAAGGGGAACAGAGTTGATGTTTCTCTTATACCAGCTTGACTATTTCCCTCAAAGTTCCACAAAGATATTTCCTCACTCGTTCGTTTTATCTGGTTTGAGAGACTGCTGTTCACCACCAATATTTATCAATATGATAACTTAGAAGCAAGATGTTTCATCCTTCAATTTCAAGAACCTGGTGTGCACACCCACCTCCTGCAAACTGCTGTTTAGACTGCAATTTAAACATCCTGTAATGTAATAAAAGGTTCTATATTTGAAATACACCCATGTTATATAACTGTATAAACAAGTATACATTTCAAAACTTCAACATAATTAATTAAAAAAAGGGATTAATCTCCTTTGTAAAAAAAGTTTCTGCTTTGGTATCTGATACCAAGGTACTTGCATAACATTTGAATTCACTGGAAGGTTCAGCATGTAAATTGTGAAAATTTGGACTGTTAATGATGTTTAAAAAATGAAATGACCTCTCCCTTTTCTTTTAAAAATAGTACAAATTTACTTATTCATGAAATCTTGAGCTAGCATAAATTCATTTTTTATAAACCGCACAAATTTAATCACCTCTACATGTGGCACCGGGAGTGCCTGTTTCTAATTTGACAAAGAATGATCAAATACAGCTGACAGACAATTTTCAGATGATTATAGGAAGTGAACTATATCCCACTCTTTATTTTTATTTTCATTTCTGGGGCCCATCTGTCAACTTCTGCATTTCTAATAAACAATAGTACATTATATAGTGCTAAATTTATCTGCTTTTATTCCTTTTCCTCCTTTCTGAACCTTCTTGGCTGAAATCACATCCAAAGTTAATCTCTGGGATTTAATAAATTTGTAGCCACGAACTCCTTTTGAGAGTGCAAAACCTGAATTTTGTGAGATTCTGCCAAGGAAATATAGTGTTTTAATGTATGTATGTAGTCTAATGAAATCTCCTTGTAAATTTTCAGATTTTGCTGCAGCAGATCTCGCCCCAGTCCTAAACTATCTGTTCAGTTTCAGGCCAGAGCGTAAAGAGATGAAGACCAATAAGAACAATTTCTGAGACTCTATAGGGATACGAGTCTGAAAGGTGGAGGGTGAATCCAGGTACTTTAGTACAATTTTGACAATATTAGTGACAACTGGTTCCCTGCAGGGAGAAAAAGCTGTGCTGCAGCACCTTCAAAGCAGTGTTTTGAAGAGGATAAGGAATTAGATGAGCAATGAGGAGAGGCACTTGAAGCACAGATGACATGTCAGCCAGAGCTTTAAGGTGAATCATCCTAAATATTTTCTTCCTAGTGCGCTCTTCAAACCTTGTAAACTTTAAATAACTTGCAAAATATGTCACAGGGAAGTTGTATTTTAAATGATAAAACTTGAAGTTACCAAGGAAGACAGCACAGAAACAAAACACAAAGTAGAAGAAGAGCTCAGAAAGAGTTCTTGCCCTGCCTATTGTGTTTTTGCAAGCAGGTTTAACTTTAGAGTTAGTTTCAGTCAACTCAGTGACTAACTTGGAGGTAACTGTGCATTTCTTGTTCATAAAAGGACTTCTTCCATTGCTTCTGACACTTTTTCTCCTTCCAGGTCTTATCAGCATTCTTTTGAGCTGCAGTCTTTCATCTCCTTGCAGGGACTCTCCATTGCTACTGCAGTATCCTGCAATCTTTGGAGTCTTTTTTCACTCCACAGCCTCCCGTCACTCACCAGGGAAAAAGCAGTCTCCTTGCTTCCAGAAAATCCACATTACCCATTAACTCTCAAAGGAGAATGGTATAACATAGAGAATACATATTAAATCATAAAATGTCTGCCAAATATGTCCAAGTGAAGCTTTCATAACATAGAACAACTTGTTTTCCAGATTTAAAAAGCAGCAACAAAAGAGATGTTCTCTGTTTCATGTTGGTTTTTTTTATTTATACGTAATAAATTAAACACTTCCCACCAAGAGCTATTCTGTTTGACTGGGACACTTCAGAAGTTAATTTGCCTGTCTGTATACGCAAGAGGCTTTTTTTACCAACTGTCTAGTTTTCTATAGCTTCATACATGGAAGGCGTTTACATAAATCCTTTAAAATAGTGGCAAGATCCCAACCTTACAAGTCTTTCTCGAGTTACATAATTAGAATACAAATTGGTTTGCAAGTACCTTTCAGAATTTTGACACAGAGCTAAGAAAATAATGCTAGAGGGTGCTCCTTATTTCAGCTGTGTTTGAAGAGCAATAAAATTAGTAACAATTATAAATAAAGCAGCTTAGTGTTGCATAAAGCAAGATGAGCTTGTTGAAAGATAGTTTCTTGATAACTACCCTTAAAGAAAACAGATTCTGTTAAGGTCTGGGAAGACCCGAGCCCTAGAGATTCATTGTTATTCCCAGAGAGAGATTAAGACATAGATAAGGTGAAATGCCACCAGTCAAGCAGGTTTATTGATCACCTATTCAAATAAAGGCATGAGGAAACAGCTACAGGAAAGAGAGAAAAAGACATGAAAGAAAGAAACCTAGCAAGCAGCTGGGATAGAGTCGAAAGAAATAGTCACCAACATGGATCCAGTGTCTTCCTGTTGGTCTGTAATTCCTGTATACGTTGGCGGTGTGGGTCCCCATAGTTCCTGTGTGCATCAGTTGAGGGCGTCTCTTCCTTGTTTGGTTGCATGGCCTTTTATAAGGTGTTCAGGCAGATTGTTCCCTAGGCAATGGCACATACCCCACGTTCCCCCAGTCCCGTGCATGTGTTTTTTTGGTCAGTCCTGGCTCCGGCATGTCGGGGAGGGGGTCGGTGTCTAGACACATTTTCCACAGCGAGGTACCTGTCCTCCAACTCCCTTCAAAGCTGGTTTTGGGCAGTTGTTTATTCCTTGTCTGGTTTGTATTTGGCTGGCCTGCCAGGAGGTCCTGCAGTGAGCTTTGAAAACAAGATTTGAGGCAATTGCCTTAAGATATGGTCTCAGATAGACTCTTGATCAAATAATACTATTGGTAAGGGAGACCAAGCAAACTACCTACATCTAGAAATGAACCATGTTTACAATTACCTGTCTAAAGGTTTTGTACAGTCCTATAGCAAGTTCCAGCAAACTTATTAATTCACATTCTTTACAGGCAGAAGTTCATTGAAAAAGCTATAATAGTTTGCATGGATGTAATGTTGTATTTTCATGTATGTTCATTGTCTGTATGATTTTATTGGCAGAACTGCAGTTTTGCAGTTCTGACACAAAAGAATGTGACTTGGTTGTCATCTTAAATTCTCTGCAGATAATCACGTGAGATCATCTGCCAGAGAACCTGTCAAGGCATGGAATTTAATTACTTTAGCAATGCATTTGTGAATCTCAGACAAGTGAGGAGAAGAACTTTCTATGAGAGTGAAGATATTTGGGGATGACCAAGTTTATCAAGAATCTCATTAGATTAGATACCTTTTAAATAACTGCACATCAACAAAACATCTTTTCATATGGAGTTATATAAAAAACAGACACAGAAGGTTCTCCAAAGTTGTTTTACCTCTTGGAAAATATTATAACAGAGGCAATTTCTGCTTGGGTGTTTTGTCGGTTTGTTTTTTACATACCAATGTCATAATCTTTTAATCTAAAATGATTTTGTGACCAAAGTATAGAAGTATATTGATAGGTATCTTCCATTTCTGTCATGTAACGGAAGTACTTGTTATTCTTGATAAGCTTTCTACAATTAATTAGAACACTACGAGATCCTTTACTCTCAGCTTCATGGAGTTTCACCACATATCTTGGCTATGAAACAGCAGGCCTGGCACCCAGGAACTGCACGTGGGGAAATTTTAGAAAAGTTCTGAGCAGGCTTTGTCCTGTTAGCAGGACTGATTACCTGTGCTTGCAACAAGTCATTCCCACTGGCTCTTTCCTTCCACCTCCCTTTCCTTTAAAAACACAATCTCTCTCCTACTTTTTCATCCCAGAACTGAATGCAGAGGCATCTCTTTGATAGATAGTGCTGCTGTGTAAACATGGCTAAGAGAAGAGCTTGCATCAGAGATCTAAGCCCCCTCCCTTGTGTTTGGGTAAGAGGCCTGATATGCAACCTTCTGGCCTGAAACTAGGGTGAAGTTGTTGGAAAAATGGCTGGGAAAAGACTTTCCAGGAGCCCTCCCTCTTTGCTTGAGACCTTTATCTCAGCCTGGGTGCTTACCCTGCCTTTGCTTGTTTGTGATCCCACTCATTCAGACCCAAAGCCTCACCCACAGGCTGTCATCCCAGCCTGGCCTTGGTCCATCCCTGTTCCCATCTCCATTGCCCTGACAGGCCATCCTGGGTGAGGGGACCCTGGTCCCCCTCACCAGGCTTGATCCTGACCTTCATCAGTGGACCTGCATCTTGGCCTGGACCTTGGCTCATCCCTGTCCCCAGGGAGATGCCCAATGACTGGGGCTGGGGCTGAGGCTTCCCCAGTATCCCCTGGCTGCCCTGCTCCTGGTTGCCAAGTACTGCCCTCATGGACCTTGGGTCCTCCAGTAATCCCAGGACCTTGATCGCATTGTTGTTCCTTATCCACAAACACACAGTCTGTCCTGTAATACGTAATAAATCTCTTCAATCAGAAAGTACTTTTCTGAAAAGAACAATGCAGCTGAAAAGGTGAAAAAAAAAAAAAAAAAGGAGATAGAATTTTCCAAGTAGTTTTACAAAGGATTGCATGAGTACAGGGTTGAGTCAGCGTAACCAATGAACACAGATAACTGTGTTTTGCTTCATAAGGAAGGACTGTGAAAGCAATTTTAATTTGTCAGCTGAGACCCATTGATTCATCTGACAAAGTTAAGGAATATGAATGTAACTGCTATGAGACAATTTAGCTTTAGAGTCAAAAAAACTGGAAAATATCTGATTTTTCTCATTCATGAGGTTGTAATTTTGGTTAATACAGAAATTATGCAGATACATTGTAGATGCATAATATTTTTGTTAAGCAGGTGACTGAGTGTCACACACTGGTTTAATTGATTAATAGCAATGTCCAGTGTAAAAAAAGCATCTGTTAAAATAATTTGGAACAGTTAACAGGGATAGCTAAATAACTATTTGTCTAAAAAGGATCATCACCTGATGGGGATATTTTAGTTGTGTTCTGGCTACCTGCAATGCTGTTAATAGAAAAAATGGACAGAAATATAAATCACTGCTGATCATACTTATCTATGTAGAAGTGGCCAATACAGCGAGGAGTAATACCAAGATCAAATCGATCAAAGAGAGATAACCGGAACATGTAGTGACCTAAGTCCGTTCAAAGAAAATGCAATTTGATACAGCTAAAATCAAAGACATATCTCCAAGAGCAAGTTCATACCTACATATTAGAGATTGTTCTGAAAACCAACGATGAGGTGGAAGAGTCTTTGCTGATGAAAACCTTTTTTTGTCCAGAGGACACAGTGGTGAGCTGTTCTAGGGTTAGCCCCAAACCAAAAAACTCATCACTATCTATCTCATACATCTGGCAACCCTCTACTGTACTTAGTGTGAGCCAAATTCAGGCTAGATAGATGATCCCTCCTCCTCATTACAACTGGAAAAACTAGCTCTGCCCTTCACAGCACTTTGACAGGCTTTCCTGTCTCTGCCTATTTATATTTGTCTTTGTATATTATCTTCCTTTCACTTCTTTCTTTATCATTGCTTGAGGAACAGAAGAGTGAGATTATCCACTGCTGCAAGGTGAAGTAAAGCATCATACAGGAAAATGAGAGAAGCATTTGCAAATAGCGAAAACTATATTAGTTGGTCTTGTGAGAAGGAGGGCTGGCCTGTAGGGCAGGCACTATGGGGATCAATGTGTAACAGTAAAAGGCTAAAGGTAAAAGAATTAGACAAAGCAAGTCAGACCCTCACTCCTGTCCATGGTTTCTAAAACTTTCCTCAGACTTACAGAAATCTCAGAATAAAACTCTTGGGATGGAAAAAAAAATCGGTTTCAACTACACTGCTGAGAAGTCTTGAGACAGCTCTGGCTAATGTTACACTTGAATGCAAGATGGGAAACAAGTAAGCAGAATCAGTGCAGAGAATTTACCTTTGTACTAAGGTGTAGGCACTGTTAGATTTCAAATTCTGAATTTAATTTTGTTATTTTTGTGTTTCAAAATGTATATTGAAAAATTGAGGGCATCTGAGAATGTTAAAAATGTTTGTGCAATAGAAGAAACATCTTAAAGTGAGAATTTCCATCTCTTAGCTTCTCAGTAAGTCATGTGAAAAAAAAATATCTGATGGAAGGTATCTTTTCTTCCCTTGAAGAAGAGAAAATATTGAGGCAAGTAATACTTTTTTCCTAGTGCCTACTTTGTAAAGGAGCCTCTGAGAATACTTTTTATCAGCCTTGGAAATATACAGTACCTGATTAGACACGGTCCTGAGCATTCCGCTCCACCTGGCCCTGCTTTAAGCAGGGTGTTTGGTCCCTTTTGAGAACGCCTTCCAACCTCTGTAGTGTTTCTGATTCTGTAATTTTATCTTGTGCTGCGCTTTACGTTACAAACACCCTCATGATTTTTGAATGAACACTTTAACTTGACTCTTCACAAAATCCAGAAACAAAATCATGTTACTTAGAAGAAAACAGTTTTAAGATAGTTTCCAAATATTGCTTCAAGATGATACGGGAAACTTTATACAAGAAACACTGTGATATCAGGAAAAGACTTTTTTTCTAACATACCTCTCCATATAAATCTTTCTGTATCATAGCTTAATATCTAGGGTCAAATGTTAACAGTGATAAGGAGATTTAGGTCAAGATGGCCAGATAAGTAAACCTTTGGTACAAAGTTATTGTGCAATAAACTGTAGGTCTGCAGTGTTGAATCAAGGAAGCGAGCTACTGTCTCTAAATTGATTTTACGTTACTTTTAGATAAATGCTGTCTCAACTGGATACTTCCTAGATGTTAGAAAATTTTATACAACACTAGGTTACTGATGTTATAACTCGACTTCTCTCTCTGAGGAGTTTAAAAAGCAAGGGGGTCCACTCTGAACCTTGTGACTCAATGGGAGGTCTTTCCCCTAGCTTGCCACTTATCAGAGTCCTTGAAACACTTTAACATCACAACAAATGAAGAGTGGCATTCCTTAGGGTTCGGTACTGGAACCGGCACTGTGTAACATCTTTGTCAGTAACTTGGATGGTGGGACTGAGTGCACCCTCATCAAGTTTGCTGATGGCACTGAGCTGTGTGGTATGGTCAGTACACAGGAGGGAAGAGATGCCATTCAGAGGGGCCCTGAGAGGCTTGAGACATGGGCCAGTGAAAACCTTATGAAGTTCAACAAGGGCAAGTGCAAAGTCCTGCACATGGGTCAGGGCAATCCCAAGCCCACATGGGCAGAGAACAGCCCTGCCGAGAAGGACTTGCAGGTGTTAGTTGACGAGAAGCTCAACATGACCCGGTAATATGTACTTGCAGCCCAGAATCATTCAAAGATCCACTGTATCCTGGGCTGCATCAAAAGAAGCTTGGGCAGTAGGTCAACGCAGGAGATTCTGTCCCTCTACACCACTCTGGTGAGACTCCACCTGGAGTACCGCGTCCAGCTCTGGAGCCCTTGGCACAGGACAGACATAGGCCTGTTGGAGCGGGTCGAGAGGAGGGCCAAGAAAATGATCAGAGTGCTGGAACACCTCTCCTATGAGAAAAGGCTGAGAGCGTTGAGGCTGTTCAACCTGGAGAAGAGAAGGCTCCAGAGACACCTTATAGCAGCCTTCCAGCACCTAAAGGGGGCCTACAAGAATGCTGGCGAAAGACTTCTTACAAAGACATGTAGTGATAGGACAACGGGTAATGGCTTTAAGTGAAAGCGTGCACATTAAGTTTAGATATAAGAAAGAAGTTCTTTACTATGAGGGTGGTGAGCCACTGGAAATTTTGCCCAGGGCAGTTGTGGCTGCCCCCTCCCTGGAAGTGTTCAAGGCCAGGTTGGAAGGGGCTCCTAGCAACTTGGTGTAGTGGAAGGTGTCTCTGTCCATGGCAGGGGGGGTGGAACTAGATGATCTTTAAGGTCCCTTCCAACACAAACCATTCTTTGATTCTGTTATTCTATGATTAATCAATGCACGGAAGTTTCTTTTCTGAATGTAGTTAGGATCTACTACATTATTTTCAGATTATATCAAGGGTGGGTGTCAGGAGGATGGGGCCAAACTCTTCAGTGGTGCCCAGCGACAGGACAAGGGGCAACGGGCACAAACTGAAGCATAGGAAGTTCTGTCTGAACATGAGGAAGATCTTCTTCACTCTGAGGGTGACAGAGCAATGGAAAAGGCTTCCCAGGGAGGTTGCAGAGTCTCCTTCTCTGGAGATATTGAAGACCCACCCGGATAAGGTCCTGTGCAGCCTGCTGTAGATGATCCTGCTTCGGCAGGAGGGTTGGACTGGATGACCCACAGAGGTCCCTTCCAATCCCTACCATTCTGTGATTCTGTGATTCTGTTGTATGCAATTTTCTGTAAATTTCAGGTGGCAAAATGATACGTATTGAACTGAAATTTTATCTAAGGAAAATCTGAAACTGGAAGTTTTTGTGTGTATGCACATTTATATGCAATTTATTTTCTTCAGTTTTCAGAAGAAAAGGCTCCTATTTATCATTGTGGAATCACATGTTTATTCTTAAATTTTTTTCATAGAGAAAGAAGAGTCTGAACACTGATTTAGTGAAACCAAAAATTCCAAAATACTTAAAAGCTTTAAAAAAGGAAAGCTACACTTTTGACATTTTATCCTAGCTCATCCTTGGACTCTGTAAATTCTGATACATTCAGAATAAATATGTTACTATTGCTTTATGAAATTTATACATAAACTAGAAGGTTTTGCTAAGTTTCACTGGTAAAAACATTAAACTCAAATGCTTATTTCACCTGTTAAATTTAAAAGCTAATAGGTAGAAATAAGGGAAAAATTAAAAATTCAGGAATGGTTTTAAGTAAACTAAAATGTTAAATAAGACTACAAGAATCCATAGATTAGTGTTTGCTATGCAACTAAAAAGTTCTACATAATTTTAATGCAGATGGCTAAAGTCACAGGCCAGGGATCTGATAAACTCTCACTCTTAAAAGTAGGATTCAATTCTATTAAAATTATATTTGCTGTTGTTGAGCTCTTAAATTCATGGAAAAATTGAACAGAACAGAAGGATTTTTAAAATTAATAATAAAACCAATGAAGTTTTTAAAGGTGAAAGACTACAGGGCGTATTATAGTTGTCTCCAGAATTTCTGCCCCCTTTTTGTATGTCAATGCAAAGATCAGCCAGAATCTTGTAAGAACTCACAAACAATGCTTGACTCTGCACTTACAAAACACAACATAGTTACCATTATACCATTCAGGACTCATCTCAGAACACTCTGTCTCAGCAATGATCAAGTTTAAGAAATGTTCCTTAAAAACTGTAATCCCTATGACTACCACAATGCACAGTGAGCAATAATACTGCTTGAGGTCTATTCATGTATCTGCGACCTTCCCATACTTCCTGTATGTGGGAAAAACACGTTCTGTAGTTTTCAAATATTAAATATCCATACACAGTTGAAAAAATAGGACAAAGCCACATGGTCACACTTTCTGGGCAGAAAAAGCTATTCTTAAGTGCCTTCCTATATGGTCTTTCTTTCTGTTAATCATTCACAGTTAAGCAAAATGGGGAGAATAGAAAGTTCTGCATTCTTAACTTGCCGATTTAATTTGTTCCTCACAAATCTTTTGTCTGGATTTGCTTTCATGTTGACCAACGTTTATGAAGGGGTTGTTTTTTTTAAATAACTTTTTGTGTTATAGTCAACTCTAAGTCTACTAATTCCTACTTTATTTTTTAATTATTGAAACAACAGCGTAATATGAAAAAAGACTAAACAAAATCAGTCATGACAAAACAGAAACAATAGCCTATTAATCACTGTCAAGGACAGTTTTATTTAATTTCTCTCTGACACATCTAAGCAAATGCATTCATCATTTAACATATATACAGCAGTACAAATGCTTAGCCTGACATAGCCAAGAGTTGCTGATGGTAGATTTGGAATTAAAACTAAAGAGGCTGTGTGCCCAGAGTAGAGCAAGTCTGTTGCATGGTGATTTGGCTTTGAGTTTAAGTTGTATGGAAAAATGTATAGACATGTGTCAGTTTAATCTCTTTTCTCTAGTGTCCATTTCTGTTGTTGCCAGTCACATCCTGATGGACGGGATTACTGAGCTATTCCCTTTTTTGAGCTAACTTTTTTCCGAGTGGTCCATCCTTATTTGATCCCGTGTCTTACGCACTCGGTGTACACCTATTACTGCATTTTATTCAGTTGTTAAACTATAATCTCTACATAGCCAAAGGGAGAATCTTATAAATTTCTTTTTTCCCCCTGTAGTAGTGAATAATGTTTTAAAATGTTCCAATATTGGTAATTCTATTTAATGACTACTCACATTTATCCTACAGAGAGGTTTAAATTTTCATGTAGAGTAGTGTGAATTCTTCACAGCTGTTCAGAGCCATTCAGAGAAGCCAGTGCTATAAAGGAAGCACATATGGCAATATATGCTATTCTTGCATGTACAGTGCAAGATACCTATTAGGTCAAGAAATTTACTAGGTGCAGCCATGAACTACTAATCCAAATATTTGTAATAAACTAATAGTTCAAAAGCATAACTTCAGTTATGCAAATAGAGTAGAATCATAAAATAATTGAGGATTTGAGTGACCTTTAGGAGGTAATCTAGACAAACTCCTCACCAAAGGACAAAGCAGAGCCACATGACAGTTAAAACAGGTTGCCTGTGATGTTGTCCATTTGAGTCTTGAATATGGACAAAGATGGAGATTCTGCAACCTCTCTGGGCAATATGTTCTAGTGTTTGGCAACTCCCACAGTGAAAAAAAAAAAAATCTGATACAGAAATTCTATGTGCTAACTTGTTTCTGTTGTCTGCCATTATTCCACTGTATAATTCTGAAAATCTGGATCTATTTTCACTACACCCTCTCTTTAATAAGCTATAGACAGTAATAACAGTCTCCCCATGAGACTTTCCTTCTTCAGCCTAAACAGATGCCTTCCCTTCAGCCCTCCCTCAGAAGTTAGTTGCTCCAACACCTGACTCTCTTGGTAGTCCTCCACTGGACTCTGTACAGTTTTGACAATGTCTTTCCTGCATTGGGGACCCCAGATCTGGACATAGCATTCCAGGTGTGGTCTCACCAGTATTGTCTAGAGAGGAAGAATCACCTTCCTCCACTGACGGCAGTGATTTTCCTAATACATCCTGGGATGCTGTTGGCCTTATTTGCTGCAAGGACACATTGTTGCCTCCCATTCAGTTTGTATTCCACCAGGATTTCAGATCTCTTATTTATATATAAAGCTCCATCTTTGGAGTCTCCATCTAGCACTCATTCAAGGATAGACTCTTAGTGTCACTTTTTCAGCACAACATGGGACACAGACTTTTGCCTCTGCAGAGCCTCTGTGAAGATCCTGTTAGATCTCCTGCTTATTCTTCCTAAATTTGCAATAGTAATTATCTATCCTTGAACATTTTAAATAAGGATTTCAGTCATTGATTCTGACACTATATAATATGTTTTTTTGTGTTTGTTTTTTAATCCCTAGTCCATAAGCCTTTTAATACTCAGCTGCACTATATTCTCACACTTGCTGGGTAATGCCTACCAAATTTCTGAAGTCCAGATTTTTCTTTTCTCTAACACTTGATTGCTTGTATAGTTAAATGCCTGCTTAACTTCAAGTTTGTGAGTAGTTTCTCTGGAGTCAGTTCTGTTGATTAATGTTAAGCATGAGCTTAATTGCATTGTTGCACTCTGGCCAGAATGACTGATGTCTCATCTGTTGCAAGCTATTAATGACTCCTTGTAATCAATGCAGATGTAGTGAGGAAACAGAAAGCCTTCTTCCACAGTGAAAGAGTGTCTATTTCCTAAATATAGATACCTAAAACTTAGAATAAAATTTAGGACTAAAAGGTCTAAACTACTAATCTATGCTGTCTGTGATGAAACAGAGAGAGATAAAGACCTTCGCAAAATCCATCTTCTCATTGCAAGGAAGGTGAAGTATTCTTGGGAGACAAATCTTTTTCTCATTGTCGCCATGAGAAGGAATCAAGACAACTGGATCAAAATGCATGATAAACTTCATATAACAGAGGCAATAAGAGAGGAATATCACCTTGATACTCAAAACTGTGCTGAAACACTACAGTGCTTGAATTATGGCTATTAAGTATGTGGGAGAGATATATTTTTTTCTTGTGCCATAGAAAGCACTGTCCTTAACTGATGACCTGGATAGAGAGGAAAGCATACATAGAAGAGAGAACCTGGACATTGGTGGACCATGCTTCTTGGCCACACTCTGCTTAATGCACCACAGGATCCCATCGGCCTTCTTGGCAACCAGGGCACACTGCTGGCTCCTGGTGAATTTGTCATCCACCAGCACTCCCTGGTCCCTCTCCTCAAAGCTGTTCTCCAGCAGGTCCACCCCAAGCCTGTACTGGTGCATGAGGTTGTTCCTCCCCAGGTGCAGGACCCTGTACTTGCCCTTGTTGAATATTATCAGGTTCCCCTCTGCCCAGCTTTCCAGCCTGTCCAGGTCACGCTGAATGGCAGCACAGCCTTCCGGTGTGTCTACCACACCTCCCAGTTTGGTGTCACCAGCAAACTTGCTGAGGGTACATTCTAACTCTTCATCCAGGTCGTTGATGAAGAAGTTGAAAAGAATGGGCCCAGCACTGACCCCTGGCGAACACCACTAGTTACTGGTCTCCAACTAGACTCAGCACCGCTGATGACAACCCTCTGAGTTCTGCCATTCAGCCAGTTCTCAATCCACCTCACTGACCACTCAATCAGCCTACACTTCCTGAGCTTGCTTATGAGGACGTTATGGTACGCAATGTCAAAAGCCTTGCTGAAGTCGAGGCAGACAACATACATGGCTCTCCCCTCATCTACACAGCCAGTCATGCCATCGTAGAAAGCTATCATCACATTGGTCAAGCATGATTTCCCCTTGGTGAATCCATGTTGACTACTCATGATAACCTTCTTTTCCTCCACTTGCTTGATGATGACCTCCAGGATGGCTGGCCAGCCTGTAGTTCCCTGGGTTCTTCTTCTTGCCCTTTTGTGAAGATTGGAGTGACATTGGCCTTTCTCCAGTCCTCGGGCACCTCTCCTGTCCTCCAGAACCTCTCAAAGACGATGGAGAGTGCCTCAGCAACAACATCCGCCAGCTCCCTCATCACTCGTGGGTGCATTCCATCAGGGCCCATGGATTTGTGGGCGTCCAGATTGCTTAAGCGATTCCTCACAAAGCCCTCCTCGACCAAGGAAAGGTCTTCCTTTCTGCAGGCTTCCTCTCTTACCTCCACGGACTGGGATTCCTGAGGGCCTGCCTTAGCAATTAAGACTAAAACAAAGAAGGCACCCAGTAACTTTACTTCTTCAAGAAGCCCTTCTTGTTGTCTTTTACATCCCTTGCCAGATTTAAATCCAGGGGACCTTAGCCGTCCTCTTTGCAACCCTACATGCTCTGACAACATTTCTGTACTCAAGTGGCCTGTCCCTCTTTCCGCATTCCATGGACCTTTCTCTTCCATCTGAGTTCCTCTAGAAGGTCCTTGCTCATCCATGCAGGTCTCCTGTCTCCTTTTCTAGATTTCTTACTCATGGAGATGCACCGCTTCTGAGCATGGAGGAAGTGATGCTTAAATAGCAACCACCTCTCTTGGATCCTCCTACCTCCTAGAGCCCTGACACATGGGATTCCTCCATGCAGTTCCTTGAAAAGACCAGAGTTAGCTCTCCTGAAGTCCCAGGTTTTGATCCTTCTTACTGCCCTGCTTCCTCCATGCAGGATTTTGAACTCCACCTTTTCATGATGGGATACATTAGAGTAGAAAAGTTATACTATTTCTTTAACACACGCACTTACTACTGAGAAAAATGGTAAAATCATGTCTTTTGAAGCTGAATCATCATCTTTATGAAAAATGAGTCATAGAAAAAATCTCATGTGTCAATAGAGGTGGTTTTGAAACAAAATTAATAAAATGAACATGTTGTCTTCACTAGACATTGTTCACACAGTATTTTTAAAGGAAAATAGATTAAAAATTGTTTAGTCATTAGGTGTAGTGTTTATCACCCACTGCATTCTTCCACAGAAGAATGGAAGGCAATAAACATAATACCATTTTTTTTTAAATAGCCCTGGCTAACCTGAGGAACAGTAGGCCAGAAGAAATGCAAGAGAACTGAATAAAAAATAAAAAATAAAATAGAGAATATAAGAATCAGAACACAGAGCAGTAAAAATCCCTTTAAATTGACTAGCAGATACACTGTTTGAAACAATAACAGAAATAGAATTAGTGATTTTGTTTGTATGTATAGCCTTTATTAATCATAGAAGCACAGTATACCAGGTTGGAAGGGCCCTCAGCGATAATAGAATCATAGAATCATAGAATCATAGAATCATAGAATGGTAAGTGTGGAAAAGGACCTTAAAGATCATCGGGTTCCAAACTTGCTGCCATGAGCAGGGACATCTTCCACTAGACCAGGTTGCTCTGAGCTCCATCCAACCTGGCCTTGAACACTGCCAGGGAGGGGGCATCCACAGCTTCTCTGGGCAATCTGTTCCAGTGTTTCACCACTCTCACGGTGAAGAATTTCTTCCTAATATCTCATCTAAATCTGCCTTCTTTTAGTTTACAACATTCCTCCTTGTCCTATCACTCCACACCCTAGCGAAAAGTCCCTCTCCATCCTTCCTTTAGGCTCGCTTCAGGTATTGGAAGGCTGCTATGATTTCACCCCGGAGCCTTCTCTTCTCCACGCTGAACAGCCCCAACTCCCTCAGCCTGTCCTCATAGGAGAGGTACTCCAACCCTCTGATCACCTTTGTTGCCCTCCTCTAGACACACTCCAACACATCCATGTCCTTCTTATGCTGGGGGCTCCAGAGCTGGACACAGTACTCCAGTTGGGGTCTCACAAGAGCGGAGTACAGGGGCAGAATCACCTTCCTCAGCCTGCTGGCCATGCTTCTCTTGATGCAGCCCTCGATACGGTTGGCTTTCTGGGCTTCAAGCTCACACTACTGGCTCATGTTGAGATTCTCACCCACCAGTACCCTAGGTCACAGAATCACAGAATCACAGAATAGAAGGGGTTGGAAGGGACCTCTGTGGGTCATCTAGTCCAACCCCCCTGCCGAAGCAGGGTCACCTACAGTAGGCTGCACAGGAT